>JACCDO011274087.1_pt1 | contig 26059 bp, 20 predicted proteins | sample 7446101 | NCBI WGS metagenome assembly JACCDO01 (sample SAMN15323440, study PRJNA562643) | freshwater metagenome | isolation source: river surface water | place: USA:Blue River Watershed | collected 2017-08-16 | reverse complement strand
CGGCGTCAATCGAGCGGTAAGCATTCAAGTCCTGAGCCAATTCTGGTGTCCAGACGGCCTTTAGCTTGCGGGTCTTTGCCACGATGGCTTCGCTCTTCAACTCTAGGTTGACTTCCGGAATACCAATGTCATTGGCGATACCGGTTGCATTTGGTAGACCAGCGCCTTGGTCTTCGAAGTCGCCACGAGATTCTGCTTCTGGCTGCTTGTTGTATGTTACATACACGCTTGGGGTTGCTGTTAGACCAGAACCGGAAACGATGAAGTATACAGTGTTACCAACGACGGTTGTGAACGCTGGATAGAAATCAACGATACCAGAACCGGTGACTGTGAACGAGCGAATTGCTGTTGCATCAAAACCGGTGTCGGCTAGAGAAGCGGAAATCTTCAATAGCGTACCAGCTGCTTGAGAAGCGGAAAGTTCAGGAATGAACTTTGCTTCTAGCCAAGAAGCGGTTGTTGCGGTAGCAGTTACGGACTGAGCGTGATCGTTGATGGTATAACCAAAGCGGCCTTGACCGTATAGACCGTTGACGGCGCTATCGGTAGAACCCAACTTTGTGCCGGTACCACCGAACAGCGATTGGCCGTTGAAGGATGGCTTGCCGGGGACGTTTGTACCATACTTGAAGTCTAGATAGAATACCAGACCGGATGGTAGATTCATCGGCTGAACCGAGACGAATTCCTTGGCAGCGATTTCTGCGAACACGCGGCGAACCAATGGAAGAGCAACGCCTGCCCATTGTTCCGAGTTCGAAGAAGTACCGGTGCGGGTAGCTTCGTCAATCAGTTGTTTTGCTTGATTTTCCAAAAGGATGGACATGTGAGATTTTTCCATGTCGCTCTTGATGCCTTCTAGAAGACCGGTCTTTTCCCACTTAGCAACTAGGCCACGGGTTTCGGTCATGAGCTTAACCATTGGATTGGTTGTCTCAGTTAGTAGTGATTTGATATCTGACATAATATTTCCTATGTTTAGGTTGTTTAAGGTTTACTTACGAATACCGGCTAGCTTCTTAAAGCGGTTGGCCATTTCGGCTCCTTCTGTAAGAACTGCTGGCTTTGTCGGTTTGGTTGACGCAACGGGCTTGCTTGCAAGACCTTCGGTGATTGTTTTAACAGTTTGAGAGACAGTCTTTTTAACTGGCTCAACCGCTGTTTTCTTTCCACCGCTATTTAGGGATTCTGCTAGCGTAGCGTAAACGAGTTTTGCTTCACGAACCGACTTTGTGAGGTCAAAAGACTCGATTACTTTTAGTTTCTGATCATTGGACAAATTAGCTCCCTTGAACAATTTGTTCGTGTAGAGCAGCTTTGCATTGAGCAGGCTTACTTCATTGATACGGTCCCGTAGATATACAACTGCGCTACGGTATTCTTCTAGTTCCTTTTTCAACGAAATGTTTTCTTTAACGACTTCATCTTTTTCATCGTCCTTGTCGTCCTCTTTCTTTTCATCATGCTCTTCGTCTGTGTCTTCAGACAATAGTTCATTGAGGTCGATTTCTTCGTCATTGGACGATTCGTCGGATTGAACGTCCGTTGGAGCGGCCATTTCTTCAACGCCGGTGTCGTTTAGGTCGTGTTCGAGTTCCTTCAGGATTTCGTCCAGAGAAACTTCGTCAACTTCTTCGGCATTCTCCTTTAGAGCCGCTGTCTGGTCTTCTGCCTTCTTAGCTCCCTTGGAGAATTCGTTGGATGCTCCTTGAGGATCGTCTGTCTTAGGAGCCTTGTTGTGCATGTCCTTTACTGGGGAACCCTTCTTCATGGAGTTTTTACCAGTATAGTTATCGGAAGCCTTGCGACTGCCGTCGGCGGACTTACCTTCGGACGGAGTGGACATTTTTGTGGAATCCTTGATTTCTTGACCCTTGTCTTCGGTCTTGTGTCCGGATGTCTTGGACTTGTAATTGCTGGAAGCTTTTTCTCCTTCTGCTAGATTGAATCCGGGATGTGGATTGCCTGCGTTGGAAGTGCCCGGCTCATTTGCCGTGTCTTCTTCAATTTCGCTTTCAAATTCTTCGATACCGGCTTCATCTTCGGCCACTGGTGCAGCCGGTTCATCGGCTACTGGGGCTTCAATAGGAGCGGCTTCTGGGGCAGGTACAGCTTCCGGTGCAGGAGCGACGTCAACTGGGGCTTCCGGAGCAGGTACTGCTTCCGGTGCATCTGCAACAGGAGCTTCCGGAGCAACTGGTTCTTCTGCGTCTAGTTCTTCGCGCAGTTTTTCGGACAGCATGCTTTGCAGCTTTGGAGCGAAGTGCTCTTCAAGGGCAGCTTTTGCGTTACTTAGTGCAGTTGCGCGGACGGCCTTGGCGTCGGCAATTGCTTGTTTCAATAAATCTGACATATAATTAATCCTTGTTTTTTTGTAAGGTTATTAGAACCCCAATACGATTGTTAGTATTCTCTCGCACCAAAGGATTAGCGCATTTTATTATAAATATTGTGTCAAGTTTAATTAACTTGCGTTGCATCACAAATAATAATAGTTATATAGCTATAACAGAGGCATAATATGCAAACGAAACAATGTAAAAACTGCGGCTCTTCATTTGTAGGAAGAAGTTCGAAACAGCACTGCTCTCCCGAGTGTTTTTCCATGTGGCGGCGTCGGCCAGAAGTGGTTTCGCAGACCGTTGCCAAAAGAAAAAATACAAGCATTACCAAATACGGCGTGGACAATCCAGCAAAAAACAAAGCGGTGATAGAAAAAGCAAAAGCAACGTGTGTGAAAAAATACGGAACAAATTCACCATCTCAAAACACGCAGATAAAAAATAAGCAGACAAAAACTTTAATGGATAAATACGGAGTGGATAATCCACAGAAGTCCGAAGGCATCAAACAAAAACAGCAAGAAACTATGAGGCAAAGATATGGCGTTGCTCACCCGCTGCAATCTCCAGACATCATCCAGCGTGTGAAAGACACCAACATCATCACCTATGGTACCGATAATCCTGCAAAAAACCAATCAGTGCAGAAAAAAATCAGAGATACGAACGTTAAAAGATACGGGACAGCGAGTCCCGTCAACAATGTATCGGTGAAAGAAAAACTACAGAAGTCGCGGGCAATTGCTCACTATAATAATATTAAATCTAGGTGTGCGGCGGCGTCCGTAGAACTGTTGTTTCAAGAAACAGACTATACCGATTCTAGGAATTATCAAGAATACCCTGTAAAATGCACGCGATGTTCGAATGTTTTTAATGACTGTTTTACTCACGGGCACATTCCTAGATGCATCAAATGTTTTCCTGTAAAGGCAAGTGTTTCCAAACACGAAGATGATATTGCGAACTATATCAAAGAAAACTTTCCAGACATAACCGTGGATACCAACAACAAAACCGTGATTGGGCCACATGAACTTGACATCTATATACCTTCGAAAAAAATTGCAATTGAATTAAACGGTAATTATTGGCATTCGGAGTTGGCCGGGAAAAAATATAAAAATTACCATTTAAACAAAACAAAAAAATGCGAGGATGCTGGAATTTTGCTCGTCCATGTTTTTGAGGATGAATGGATTCACAAAAAAGAAATCATCAAGTCCAAAATTAATGCATTATTGTCATCGGCGGAAATTGGAGAAAGCCGACATGCGAGAAAATGTGAAATAAGAGTCATCGACTCCCACACGTCTAATTCATTTTTGGATCAAACACATCTTCAAGGTAGGGATAATGCTCCAATTAGATACGGTGCATATTTTGGCGATGAGTTGGTGGGAGTTATGACGTTTGGGAAGCTTAGGATAGCACTCGGTGAGTTGCACAAAGACGGGTGCTACGAACTATATAGATTTTGCACAAAGGGTAGAATTGTTGGTCTACTTTCAAAATTTATTGCGCGATTTAAAAAAGATCATAGTCCAAAGAAGATAATAACATACGCAGACAGAAGATTTAGTTCTCCTGAAAAATGTGGATATTCTCGATGCGGATTCAAATTGGTGAAAGAAACGACTCCCAATTATTGGTATATGAACAAAAACTATGACAATAGGATTCACCGGTTTAATTTTAGAAAATCAAACCTTAAATCTAAATTGGCCTCGTACGACTCGAACTTAACCGAGTGGGAGAATATGCAAGCAAATGGATATGACCGAATCTGGGATTGTGGTCATTTAAGATACGAGATGGAAACGTGATTATTGCTTAACAATTTTTGATACGGCGGGAGCGACGCCCTCAGACAAATCTTTAATTTCGAAGTATCTCTCCAACACATGTCCACCGTCTTCATACAGCGCTTCCATGCGTTGTTGTAGGGTGTGGGCTTCTTTTGCCAATTTATTAAAATCTTCGCTGACTTTACGCAGTCGCTTGAAGTTTTCTTTAATTGTGTGCGCATCGAACCATCCCTGCTCACTCGATTCTGTCATTTCTGTTACAGCAAATCTCTCAGCGGCTTCGGTGATTTTTGCCAAGGTGTGTGCAATTTCCATTAAATTATATTCTCTGCGCAACTGTCCACCGTACTCGTTGTATTTACCAATTGCCTCCAATGCAGCTTTCTTTTCTTCGGTGGTCCATTCGCGTTGATCGGTTGGAACGTTCTGTTCCACGTTTTCAATAAGAGTTCTTAATTTGAGTACGTTCATAAAATTTAAAATTACGGAGTTTCTGTAGAAGGTTCTTCTGGCTGTTTTGTGGCCATTGTTTTCATCGCGGTCAGTAGTTCTGGCATGCCGGGGAGAACTCTAAATTGTGCAGTATCTTCCGAAAACGATGCCATATCTTCCGGGGTTTGAATTTTTAATTTTTGGACCATCTCGGATGCTAGAGAATCTATCGTATTTGCCTTGAATGCGTGGTTTAGGATTTTTCCCAATAAAAATTGAGTGCCGGCACCAGAACCCAATTTAATATACGATTGTTTTTTTATTTCTTTTTCCGCCTGATCTTTCTCGGCCTTTGCCTTTTCAAGTTCAGCCTTTGCCTTTACCGCGTCAGCCTTTGCTTGTTCAGCATCCTCCGGTTCTGCTGGGGCATCAGTGGGCTTTTCATCAGCAGGAGCTTCGTCCGCCGGATTTCCTGTGTCTGGCGTTTCCTTTTCCTCTGGCGCTGGGTCTGGTTTTTCATCAATGCCTCCTCCTAGTGGTGGTAACTCTGGCATCTCTTCTTTCTTATTTGACTTTTTTTCTCCGGCCTCACTGACTTTCTTCTTTGTCTCAGAAAGTGTTTGCCAGTTTATGTTCACGATTCTGCCTTCATTTGCTTTACCGGCAATTTCGGAAATGAGTTGTTTGAGAAGAGGGTTGGTAATTTTATTGTTCATATATTATAAATATATACAAGTGTTGCAAAATGATCATTGACCAATAAAAGGAGAAATTTCCGTCACCGTAATATCTCCTATCTTCGTTTTATCTCCATTTTTTATAGGCATTATTTTTTTGTTTCTAATGTCTGGGTACATGTACCTTGCCACTCCCAAAGCATCATTTGTAGAACGAACGGTTTTAATTTTTCCATGTCTTTCCACTTGATATATATGCTGGTTCATCATTTCATTGACAATGTCAGTCAACTTCGTGGATTTGCATTTACAAGGATTACAATTACATTCCATACATTCGTTCTTAGCATCAGGAACATTGGCGTGCAATGCTGCCAGATACTTCTTCACAGGGCCATCCGTGCAACCGACCTTTTTATTAGAATCGGATTTATACACGCATTTTCCTTTTGCTTTGTATGGCATATTAAAACCAATGTTCTAGTTGATTGTTTGGGAACGGGGCATCCACCGTTTTTCCATTATAAAAGAATTTTACCACAGACCAACCATCAGGATATACTTTTACAACTTTTCCGTGCAATCCCTGAGTATTTGGTGTAGAATACGCCGGTGGGAGATTGGAACGTATTTTTACTGTATCGCCGACGGATATCTTTGTATTCGTATTCTCTTGAACGACCTCGCGAATAAGCTGTTTAAGTTCCGATTTATTCATAGTTATCGCACCTCCGACAAAATGTCGCGAATGATATTTTCAATCTTCAGATACTTGTTGATATCTTGCGCCGTGACATGTGAACCACCAATTAATTGCTTGTCTCGGTTAACACCTTCCGCCAAATTCATATACGCGCCGCGCGTAGAAGGAGAGGACACGAGGTCAAAACACAACAATTCGAAATCATCTTGGACTTCCACCGTGTTTTCGTTCATCTGACGTACGCTGCCCAGTCCGCGACTGCTGATACCAATACGAATATTATTCTTGATAAGATCGCGCGCAATGTTACCGGAGGGTGTGGTTAAAATTTCAATCGTGCCGACAACAGTATCTCCCTCCCAGTGACATTCTGTTACGTTGTGGCACACGTTTTTCAGATTAATAACGGAGCTATCTGGGTGGTCGAGTTCACCAAGAGCCCGGCGCTCTTTGATGATCTGTTGATATTTTTCAACCTCGCGCTCCAAGACGTTTCGAGGATATACGCGACCGTTGTGATTTTTCTCTCCCGCTTTTTGCAATGGACCTTTCAAAACCAAGGGTCCATTCGGATTGGCCGAACGAGCTTCGTTCAACATCTGCGGAGTGATGTCAAAAGGTATAAAGTCTACTAGTAATTGCTTGCTCATATTATTTTTGGGGAAGAATATTTTTCTTGGAGGTGTCGCTCATAGAAGGTGCGGCCATTCCGCCGGTTCTCCCTGTCGTGGATATACTCTGCGCAGCGTCGTCCACATTAACCACGGAATCGTCTAGATAATATTCGGAAGCCTGTTCTTCTTTTCCTTCTTTACCAGAAAACACGATGAAATATTTATCTTTCATATATCTAACATCTATATCATCGACGTTCACATTGTATTCTTTTTCTATTTGACCGACACTCCCTTTACTTGCCTTTATTTTGACGGCTTTTTTCAAGAAACTCTTTTTCAATTGATCTGACAGTTTTTTTATTGCGGCGTCTTCTTGCTTTTCTAATTCTGTTTTAAAATTTTTAAACAGATTGGAAATGTCCATGTTTCTTCCTGTTGGAGCCGGTGCAGATGTGGTTGTTGGCATGGTTCCGGGGGACATAGACCCCGCCGCAGATGGATTGTTGCCCCAAGTATCTTCGTTAATAATTTTCTTAGCTAGGTCGGATAGTTTCATATTTTCTGAGTATATTGCAGAGAACTTTGTTCCGGTTGGAAGTTTGGTCAGTGGTGGTAACCCGTCATGTTCTCTAGATTTGTTATAATACCATAGTGCTTCTTCCTCCTTTGATTCGGTAGGCTTATCTTGCACAACATAATCGATTGGGGACATATCATGGGTCAGAGGAAACTTGACTTTATATTTCATGTTATTGTTTTCCCATTCTATTGATTCTCTTAGCGATCTCTTTCAAACGGCGATGTATCTCGGCCATGTCTGGTTGAGTGCGTGTCCACAAGTTATCTTTTGTGTAGCCGCACTCGGTTTTCAATCTTTCGCAGATACCCACTAGATATTCAACTTCGCCGAGCATCTTTTTCGCTTGATTGATACCATAAGAGATTTTGGCATGATTGCGCATCATGTCGCTTTCTTTAAAATTGCGATAACGACTGCGACCCTCGTTTATTTCCGGTGCATATCTAGTAACCGAGATTCCACATTCGGTGCAATGAAGGACTCCATCGGCGTCATCAAACTGGCTAGTTTCTTGGTAAGTTCCTTTTCCGCACTTTTCACACTTCATTCCAGTTCTATCGGTTTTTTTATTTTCTTCAATACTTCGTCTCAGTGTTAGACGGTCTCCTTCACCGATGGTGGTGTCATCCGTGTCTTCTTTACCGACCACTTTGCCTCCCGGCATAGAACGTTCTGCCGCACCCTTCTTGCTCTTGTGACCACGAAACGCAGCAGGAGTTTGATAACCGGCAACAGCACCTGTCGATGTCATTTCTTCGATGACTTCTTCGACCAGTTCGCGGATAATCTTTTTGTGGTCGCTCATGTTATTTCAAATTTTTCAATTCTTTGATAAGCTCGTAGCTATACATAAGAGCAATGATCTGATTGTCTTTTACCAAGGTACCTCTGGTAATCTTGTCCAGCTGGTTCATTGTTTCGTCAAGTTTGATGCGAATAACGTCATTGTCAATTTTGGTTTTTAATTCACTAATTTCCTCTCGGACCTTCGGAACCTCGGAATTAATATATTGGCGCAGCGAGTTTGTATTGCTGATGTTGTTAATATACTCGCGGATGAGAATTTTTTGACGATCATCCAGACAACCATTATACTTTTCGTTGAAAGAATCCACCAACAACTTGTATGCCAAAAGGCGAACATCTTCGTTCTGTTGTTGATACACTTTAATCAAGTCTTTCTTTTCTTCTTCGCTTATAACACGAGTCGGTGTTTTGCTTGCAGATATATTTTCAACAATACAGCTGCGCGCTTTGAAAATTTCCCGAGGATCAACTTCAACCGAATTAACGGATTCTTCAAAAACCTTGTATATGCTTGCCAGTAATTTGTAATTGTTGATGTTTCCTCGCAAAAAATCGTCTAGCGGATAACTGTCGCGAATTTCCTTAATGAGATTATATTTTTGAATATTTAAAGCTTTCTCATTTAGCTTCTTTCTGGTGCGAATGATTTGTTCAAGCAGTCTGTCGGCAGATGGTACGTCCTTTGTTTTTTCTTCCAAAACTATTCGATATAGCCTGTTCTCCCGCCCGAGTTCTGTGGATTCCGAAAAATATGTGCGCAAAATAGCGTTGGCTTTTGAGTCCTCTTGACCGTTAAGAATGTCGGCGGTAACTTGTCGTACCAACAATTCAAATAAGATGCCAGCATTCTTATACTTTGAGTGTTTCAGCTTCTTCATACAGTTTTATTATTTATAAATATGTGCGCGGGTGATAAAAACTCATGTTTTGGGACTTATTCCTCTTGTATGATGTTTTCTTCATCCAACATAGAACGTTTCTCGGTTATAACGGTCTTTGTCCTTCCACTATATTTTTTACCCAGAGATATTTTTATATTTTTTAAATCTTCGTCTAAACCAACCGGCGACCCTCGATATATATGGCGAGTACTTCTTTCTGTTTTGGATTTTTCTTTATTCTGCCCGTTTCCAAGAATATCTTCTCCTCTAGTTTTAGTGAACGTGTCGCTGTACATCTCCTTGTTTCCGGTTTGGTCTCTCTTACCAAGTTCTCGCTCGCGTCTGGTTTCTTCTTCCAATTCGGTTTCTTTTTTATCATCCTTCTTGTCCAGCTGCAATTCCTTTTTAATTTCCGCAACTTCTTCTAGAGGGGGCAGCCCACCAGCATCCCCGCCGGTTTCTCCACCGAGACCAGTGTCAGGTCCACTTCCACCGGATTCTCCTCCGGATGATTCCGGTTTTATAGCCGCCGTCGCCGGGTCATTCCCCTCTTCGGTAATTTGAGTAATTCTCCACGCTTCCTTTTTGTCCTTGATCACTTCTTTGTTTACATCCTCAATTTCATCATCCGCCAATTTGAACACTTTGTTGTATATCCATTTTTTGCTAAACAAATTAGACTCCATCATATCTGTGGCAAGACTCACTTTATTCTGCCAAATTTCCAGTTTTTCTTGTTCAAATATTGTACTGGGATTACTTAACTCCAGTTCAAAATCCACTAAGGACGCGTCTTGGTATCCTTGTACATATAGGTGGATGATGGCTATTTTTGTAAGCTCTGATATAAGAATTCGTTGGACGCGTCCAATCGTTCGAGCGAACCTAACATCCTCTGCGGCCAAAGTTGCCTTTCCGGATATAGTCTCGTCATAACCAAGAAACGCCTTTGGAATCTTCAATGCCGCCATCATTTTATTGCGCACATACTCCAAGTCGTCAATCCCGGTAAACTCCATACCGGGGAGGGTGTCTATTTTTGTACCACTGTCTCCGCCGCGAACCGGTAAATAAAAATCCTCCACCATATTGTTCAGATTAAATCTTAGATTATAATCACCGGTTCTTTCGTCAATATATGGAACTTTTTTGACCTGAGAAATTACCTTGGCCATAGCTGCGTCAATTTCGGACGGCGGGATATTGCCAACGTCAATATTAAATATTCTTTTTTCTGGTGCGCGCATGATTCTGTGTATTAGCATGGCGTCCTCCATCAAACTCAGTTGCTTCCACACGCGTCTTGCTGGCTCGATCATAGACTTTCCGTATGGCAAAAAATTGCTGTCGCTCAATAACCTGAAATGTGCAATTTCAAAGTTTTCATATTCCATACCACCACCCAGTCCGTCGTGTTGGTATTTTACGTAATTTAAATTCTTTGGGTCTGAACCCTCAATTCTAGTTATTTCGTAGGGGCTGATAGGATGCACTAGATAAACGCCATACTCAGGGGAAATTTCCAATCTTAGAAAAAAATCTCCATATTTGCACATGTTGCGGGTCCAACTCCACATGTTGAATTCAACATTCAATATGTCATAAAATAGATTATTTAATATACGTTTTATGTTTTCGTTTTTTGACCGCACCGTAAGAACTTGGCCAAACTCGCTGGGTACTAAACATTCATCGGAATATATATCCAATGCACTTGCGATGATAGGGTCCATGTCCATCACATCATAATCTCTAAACAACTCCAACCGAGATGCCTGATATGCCATAGACATATCTCGGTTATGCAGGTTGTATGTACTGCTCCTCAGTCGATTGAATCTGTCTCGTAGACTGTTTCTGTCGGTCGCATATTGAATTTCGTCGGTGTCTATTACTTTAAATTTTTTGCCACCAACTTGACGAACGATCACGTCCGTCGAAAACATTTTCTTCAGTCTTGTAAATAGGTCTCTGTGTTCAGCCATAAGTATTTGTATATATATGCTCGCCTAGTATATAAATATACAGAATGAGTGTTTTTATAATTTTATTGTCACAATAACCACTTCAAGTCTTCAGTTTTGTTGCTTCCACCCGGCCCACCAACATGCATTTTCCACGGATTGTGATATGCACCAAACGGATTTGAGTTGGATTTGTAAACGGCGGTTACGTTATTTTTTATTTGTTCAGATGACGTGGAGCCTATTTTCGATAATATAGTTTTTGCTATGGTATCCGCCTCGCTTCGGAGCCTCAACGCAACATCGCGAATCCACAATCCGATGGCCATTGCCATCACAAGATCGTCATTGTAACCATCCATAGCCTCCGCTTTAGCGGACGATGTTCCTGTGCTCTTCCATATGAATACATTGAGTTCGTCCAACAATCGCCTGCTGTGTATAATGACTTCTTTATTGCGAATATAACTTTCCAGTTTTGATATAAGAAGTGGTCTGGACTTGTTTGATGTTGTGAAACCCGGCGTCATTTTTCTTTCTTGGGTGTTTATTTTATTTGTCATCTGCGTCTCTACGTCAACATATTGCAAATCCGCCGAACTATAAAATAAATTGTCGTAGTTTTTATCAATGACTTCTTGAATGACGGCCCAGCCAACATTCGCGTTTTCTATAACAAGCAAGGCTTTGTTATATTCCGTGGCCATAGTCATTAATGCAGTAGCATACTCTTTTGTGGGCAATTTACCTTTATATTCAGCAACCTGTTCCATGCTTTCTATTTCAATTATTTGTGCAGCGGAATAGTCTGTACCATCTCCGCGCGCCACGTCGGCCACAACCATATAACTTTTTCCACCCTCCGGATATTTGTAAATCCAATATCCTTTATCAAATCCTCTCTTCTCCGCTGGCTCAATTACATGATTTTTTTCATACCACTGAAGTAGCGGTATTTCAATTACTGTATTACCAGACGTTGAGAATTCGCAGTCGCACTCCTGTGCCGCACCTTTTTCACCAAGGTTCTTTGTCTGTAAATCGCGCCAACCCTGATTGCGTTCTGGGTGAAGATGCCAAGGTAATGATATAGGATTGAACTTTGGCTGACCTTCAAGGACTTCGCCGGACTCCGCCTCGACCCACTTTTTGTGGAAGAAATTACCAACGCCGTTTGGTGTGGACAAGATGATAGCTTTACCACCCGTGCTAAGTGTACTCTGAGCAGACAACCAGATTTCTTCAATACCATCAATAAAAGCAGCTTCATCGATGATTAGAAGAGATAGAGCACTCGAACGACCAGCCGTGCCAGCACTAGATGCAGCACGGATCATAGAACCGTTTTTAAGTTTCAAACTCAATCGATTGTCTTCTGTCGCAGAAACTTTCAACCAACTTGGAAGATTGTCGTTTGCAAACCGTACTTTGGTGACAATTTCTTTCGAAGTTTCCTGTGTAATACTCAAACACAAGATGTTTTTGTCATTATTAAATGTCATCATATGCAATGCATATGCTGCAACGAGGGTGGTGATACCCATTTGGCGGCTCTTGAGAATTATGTTATATCTTTCGGCGACCAAATCCGCCAGCGTGTTATCCTGAAACGGGTATGTGTCGAAAGCAATCGTACCGCGAATTGGGTGTTGAATTTTCACATACTTCTTCATGAAGTATATTGGGTCTTTCGCACATTTGATGTATTCTTCTTTGATTACATCTTTGATGTTTTTCGTTGTTGCCATAATGGTTTAAGCCTCGCTAGTTTGTTCGTATCGTAGGTAAAGAGGATGAGCATGGTCGGCGTATACAATGTCTGGAATCTCAATATACACATCATCCCTGAACTGTTTTGATGTAATATCTAGTATTTTTCCTTCTATCGCTACCCAATCGTGTTCAACTTTATAATCATCCTCGCTCGTGTATAAACTATTAGCATATCTATCTGCGTTTGGTTCGTCTAACGTAAACCAGCCAATTACATGCTTGGCATTAACGCCATACTTTTTTAGTTCGGCGGCTAATTCCGCCGCTACAGTTTCACATTTACCAGAAACATCTGGATATTTGTTACTGACACGCTCAGTCACCGCCGAGATGATATCACGTTGGCTCAAGAACTTTGTTAATTTCGGCATCTACCTTCTTTAGCTCCTTTTGTGCGGCCTTAATCTTTTTCAAGCATGTAACAAAATCCTTCTGAACGTTTTCTAACAACTCGTCTCGCGAAACGTTGTCCCATTCTTCAACCAATCCGTTTGAATTAACGTATGTTAGTTTTTCATGAGTCTCTAGATACTCTTTACTGTCTTTTAGATGCTGGCGAACGTCTTCTAAATAAGATAGCTCATTTTGAATAAGCTTCTTGGTTTCATATAGTTTAAATTGTCCCTTAATACGCAGAGCGGTTTCTTCTTCGGATACACAATCTAGACACATCTTGGTTTTTCTATACATTTTTTGATCAATGCGCCCGCGCCAACGAAGTTCACATCCACACTTTGTGCACTTTTCTAGACCAACTTCTTCACGAATAATGTCTAAAACTCTATTAACGGTTTGTGGTCCGCTCTTGGTTTGCACCCACTGCTTACCGGATGAGTCAGTCCACTTTTCACCTTCTTTGCGAATAATGAGTTTATTTAGGTCGCCCGTATATCCAAACTGTGAGACAGGTCGATTTCCTTCTAAATAATCGCGTACAATATCTATATTTTTTTTCATAGTTTATAACATTTTAAATATATATGAAGCCGAACGAGGAATATTCTTATTATATAGAAATTCCAAGGATACTCTTTGCTGCTTTTTGAATTGGAGCATATTCTTCTGGGGATAGACCGGCCTGTGCTATACCTTCTTTTGTGCGTTCCATTGCTTTTACTTGAACGTCTTTTGGTAGCGTCTTCATTAGTCGCAGCAATCCAACATAACTACGGAAGTCTGTTAGGTCTTGTTGACTTGGTTTGCGCTTAAAGATGAGTTCAAATACTTTTTGTACACTGTTGATTCTATCCTCTGGTTTGCTTTCGCTGGCAGGAATATCTGTATACACATCAACCTTCTTACCTTGATAGTCCATGCCCCTTGCAACAAGGCGATATGCCTTACGCACACCCGCGTGACCAGAGCCGCTGGTATTTAATGTATATTCAGCAGGAAGTGCGTGTGTAGCATTTGTGGATACAACCGTCTTTCCCTTTGCATCAACAAGACCCGTCAGCTGACCAGACTCTAGTTTAGCAGCCGTTGCGTTTGTAACATATACAGCATTTGGTAGTGCAGTAGCAGCGCGAGTTAGTCCACGTAATAATATTGCGCCGGCTAGACCTTTGACGCCTTGTGTTAAATCTTCCCAAGGAGAATCTTTAATAAATTTGTTCCATTCACTTGGCTTTTCGAAGCCTTGTGGGTCAAGCGTCATCTCATCTCCTTCAAAATCGATCTGGACAACTTGCTTCACCGGCAAATAATACCAGAGTGTTACAGTTTGACCAGCAAGTGCTCGCTGACTCTTTGTGCGACCAACATAATGAAAATTCTTGCTGACCTTGTTCTTTGGTGTTGGATTCCATTCAACCTTGCGGTCATCAATACTGTCTAGATAAGCTTCCAGTGCATCTAACTTTTCTTTTGGTACAATAACGTCAATGTCGCCAAAAGAAGACTTGTATTTGGCTAAGTCTTTATACTTTTCGTCGCCGCTCATAAGATACTGCGAGCTTCCGTTAAAAACGAATCCGTTTTCGATGTATGGATTATTCTTCTTCCAGAAATGTACTTTATCGTTCAAAGCATAAACAAGTTCTTTGACGTCGGATGAAACATAATTGCGAATATCTTTGCCGGTTGGATCAACAATTTTTAGTTTTGTCGTTGCTTGCGCGGGGCGACCGTTGACCGTTTTTGGCGTTTTGTCGTCAACCGCCGCGACAGATTGACCCGACTCGATTAGCAAAATTTCTTCTTTGATCAATTGTTTTGCTATTTCTGCTCCAATATCAGCGTGTTTTTTTAGTTTTTCGACGGCTTGCATAGCTTCTGGTGTTGTTGCTTTTTCTAGTTTCTTTGCACTCTTGGCAAGTTCCAATGACTTGATAAACGTATCCAATACAAATCTGACAAATTGATTTCTGGTTTTAAATTTAACACCGGTTTTTGACACCAACACTTCTTTCTCAAAAACCCGACTAGCGTGCAATGCATTAGCCAGATGAACCACCATTTCACATTTCTTTTTCAGAGACGGATCGGCTGGATCAAGCCCATAGTATCCTTTTAGTTCATTCGTCTGCGGTTTAGTTCCCGCGAGCTTGCTATAGAATTTTAAAGTTTCCAAGAAAAGTTCGTCCGGTTTCAAAAACACCGGCGTTGCATTATGTTTAATCGCGGACGAAACTGGAACTCCGTTCACTGTGTTGATATATGGATTTGTATTTGAAGACATAACCACATTCAACGCATTACTTAGTGAACTCAGTAATGTTCCTGTGACAAATCCTTTCATTCCTTTTTCCGGCGTGGTGCGAATTTTTACCCAATCGGCGGTGATTTTATATGAAATCACCAAATCAACTTGCACATTTTCTCCTCCAACTTTAAATACCAAGAATCTAAAACCGTAGTCTTCTTCATCCAGTTCTGGGACAATGTAGCTGGGCTTGGTTTGTTGTATAAATTCTTTTATTCTGGCTGAATATTGCTTGTCTGCTTTTAGCTGCTCGCTTCTGTTATTTGTTTCTACGGGAAGAACAATTTGAACATCAATATCGCCGTACACGGCATTTTTATTACCCATGTCCTGTTTATAATACATAGCAGAGCCAACCGGGCCGTTATTTTTTATTGGAGGAAGTTTGCTAAACCGATTAAAATCGGACACAAATTTATCGACAGCAGATATGATTTTTCCTACTTTGGCTGGCGTAATCACTGTTGATTGGGTGGTTTTGCTGCGCCAGCCACCTTCAAAAAGTTCTTGATATGAACCGCTGATTAATTCTTCTGCTAGAGAAGCGTATGGATTAACTTCTTTCACTTGTTGACCATGAGAGAGTAATGTGTTCCAGATTTCTTCTTTGTCCTTGTTACCAACAGGAGGAAGATGTTTAATGAACGACACTTTGTCACCGGTCTGTAGAAACTCGCGCATCTTTGTGCCGCTAACATTCACAGTAGATGTTCTCTTAACACCGACCTTCTTGATCTTGCCGGCTTTAATAAGTGTTGGGAACTTCTGCAAATCCTCATCCTTGAAATTTACATCAATATCAGATTCGTCTGAATATAAATTGATGGTTGGAGATGAAACTGCGTCTTGAGTGGCCCGCTGCTCGAACCAAGATATTTCGTGCATTACCGCACGCACGGGAGAATCTACGAACTTCACCTTAACATTTTTTGGTAGTGCGGGAACAAAAATATCTGTCCAAATCTTGATAAAGTCTTCGCCGTAAATAGGAAACTCGCCCTTCTTTACACGGTCGCTTGTTGAAGTGTATACAACAACACGTTGATTTTCACTAGCTGCTTTTTCAATAAGCTTCCAGTGACCGATGTGCAATGGCTTGCCCGCAATCGGAATCAAGCCGATGCTTGATGTTTTCTTGCCAATCAAACTTTCTTTGGAAATTAGCAAACGAATGGTGTCGTGAATATCGTCCTTGATCTGCACCATGTTCTTCTTGTCTCCTGCAATTTTCTGCAATGCGATGAAAAATTTAATCAACTCTTTTTCATGTTTTGCGATATAGAAATTGGTGTCGGAAATAACATCTTCTTCGGACTTTCCTTCGGTACCAATTGTCTCAAAAACTTTGGAGATGAGTGCGCGGATTTGTTGGAAATATGCTGTGGCTGCTTCTGGGTCCAATTTATATAAATCTTTCTTAGCCCCACGAACCTCGGCATCATATTGATCGTCTTGTACAAGTTTGAAAAATTCTCCATTGGATAGCTTGAGTACAACACCTTCCGTCTTGCCGCCCAACGCGGAGGGCACAGCAAGAATAGCTGCGCTAAATTTTGTAACAACGTCGAGTGGATTGTTCCAATCGACGCCCGCCATTTTTTGTGCGACTAATGGATTCTTTAACAGGTTTTCTTTGGCCAGCTTGCCGCTATGAAGAACGGGAAACGATGAAATCTCAAGAAGCTCTGCCATTTTTTTAACTTTGGTGTGGTCGGTTATTTCTTCGCCAAGAACTCTGGTATACAGATTACCGTTCATTACTCTATATTCAACCTTGCCATAACTGCGCAAAAACATACCTCCCTTGTTAACATATGTGCGGGTTAATGTGTCTTTGTTTTGAGCAAACTCTACGCTGAATTCTGTGGAGGTGGGTATAGACGATATTTTGCTGTTGATAGATTTCAGATGGTCAAACACAATGCTATACTGTGCAATACCAACAGACTTGTTTGTAATGTCCGCCTTGTCGGCAGAACCAATGTAATCAAACTCCTTGGCATATAATACCGTGCCTTTGTATGCAACCAACCAATTCTTTGTATAATCCGATGGATTGGATTCGTTCGTGCGAACCAGTGTTAGCTTAGTGCCGTCAACTTTTTCCGTGATGACCAAATCCTGAGACAGTATATCTTTGGCGCGATTGAGACGCAAAGACTCCGTTTTGGGCTCAAAGATATACTTCTTGAGGTTTTTTATAGAAATGTCCATAGCTATAAATATATACTATGGTCTTATTATATCAGTTTTTTGACTTGTTCTAACACCATTTCGCTGCTTACTCGGGTAGAACACTCAAAGTTCTTGCCTCTGGGGCACCACATCCAATTGGATGGGTCAAATTTAACACTTGTGTCGTTCCAACATCCATTGCACACCTCTTCGTTGATTACTCTATATGGAGTATAGAATTCATTATACTTCTTGGTAAATCCACTTATCATAACAACCGGTTTGTCAATTGCCCATGCCATCCAACTCAGCCCGGAGCTTAGTCCAATGAAAAATTCCGCGCCGGCGATTTGGTTCAAACGGTCTTCCAACGAAAAATCACCGGTCTTGTCTATGCAACCTTTTGGTATATAATTCATTTTTTCGTGTGTGCCAAAATTATTGTGTTTGTCTATACACCACACGTCATATCCCTTTGATTTTATGTATTCTATCACAGTACTCCACCCGCCCTCGTTATTCCAGTATTTTGCCTGACACGTACTTTGTACAGCGATGCATACGTATTTTTTATAGCTATTTGTTTTGGATACTTGGATGGTTGGTTTATATTCGACATTACCTAGACCCAGTATATTTGTGGCAATCTGGCATAATCCCACCGCGCGATAGTCCACCGGACACCCGTTTCTTTCGTTGTCATCGTTGAAACAACCAATTCTATATTTGGCGTAGTATTGGTCGGCATAAACATCAACCGCCAAGAACTTGATATTGGTGTAGTTTTTTTCTAAAACATCTCTCAAGCCTTTATTGAATACTACGCAGTCCAATTTACAACGGTGCCTTTTTTGAAACTCATCCACGGAACCGACCCAAGCGATAATATCTCCGATGCTGTTGGTATCTAGAACAATTTTTACATTTTTTCCAAACAAGTTCAATTCCTGCGATTCTATCAAATCTTCTTGACCATTTGTGATGTCGTATACTTCCACTAACCATTTTATATAATATTTTATCGACGCCGATGCCCACATTCCGTTGGTGATGTTGGACTCGTATATAACTCTGTTGATAAGACTGTCTATGAATTTGATTTTATACCTTTTATCCACAGGTCCGCTGATATCAACTTTTGGATTTTCTTCGAACGTGATTTTGACTCTGTTTCTTGTTTCTTTCGTAATTGGTTTACAGCCATTATATACTTCGATGAATTGATTTGCAAAAATGCGCTCGCGATATTCTCCGTATATTTTTACTAGATCGTAAACGCGATTGTTATATGAATTCTTTATAGCATTATTTAATGCGATTTTCCTGTAAGCATCTAAGTCGGCGGCAACAAGCATAACGCCGTCCACGAGCTGTTTCGTGTCTCTGTCGGTAACAATCATGCCCTCATATTCGCGTTGTTCAAACGTGCCGACCACTGGAAGGCCGCACGCCATTGCTTCAAGCAACGTGAGGTTTGGATGCCCCGCCTCCAATTCTGACGGGTGGAGAAAAATATCATGATTTCTATACAAATCAACCAACTCTTCTTCATTTAAATCGTATAGCTTTATCAACCCGCTGTGATTGTTTAATTCGGGCGAAAGGGTATTGAAGAAATTTTCGTTGTTCTTTGGCCCAGCAATAGTTAACGGGAAATTTGTTTTCATTGCTACCTCGACAGCAAATTTGAATCCTTTACGATCTATCGTCTGGTCATATGCATATCCATTATTAGCTACACAAAGCAGTTTTGGTGCGTTGTGCTCTGGCCTACTAATTGGATTGAAGATGTCCGTATTTACGGCGTGACTAAAATAGCGCATCTTTTTGCTGCCAAAATATGGAATCAAGTACCTGCACGGGGACAGTGAGATTACACTGTTTTCAATCGCCCTCAAGTTTTCTTTAAATACATGAGAATCTTTTCCATACAAATACGCATGGTGATCGTGTATAGTGAAAATGTATGGAATGCCACGGTCATATAACATGTTGGCAAGGTTTGCAACGTGGACGTGTACGATACAACTCTCGTCATATTTTACTTCATCGAGATATTTAATTTCGCTGCGCAGCCCTATTTTTTCAAACCGGAGGTGATAGTCCCAGATAATTTTTTCTATAGCACCCCAACCGTTTGGTGGAATCGGAAGTAGCCCCGGATTAATGTTGATGATTTTCATATTTACTTTTTAAATTCAACGTAGCACACAATATCGCGAGTATCTTCCCTGTATAAAAATTTACCGTCTTGATACACAGAGATAGCAACTGTATCGGCTGGTGTCATGTGCCAAGCCCAGCCACCGGCTTCAATTACCGCGTGTTCGAATTCATATGTTTCTCCATTTTTTCTTTCCACCACGATTTTTCTTGTGACAGGGCTATCCACGAAAAGATATGTTAGTACAAGATAATCTGGTTTATTTTGTATATTACCCGTCGCCTTGTCAACATCTCTTACATTATAAATTTTAGTTGTGCAGTTAGAATACTTTGTCTCGTAATTGCTGATGGAAGTCTCCGTGTTCCAGAACGTGTCTGGAAAGTCTACTAGCATCTGTTTATAATCTTTTTTTAATATATCGCCGTCCCCAACACGCTTCAGGTGGTCGTGTATGAATATTTCAACGTTTTTGAAGTCTTTATTGCCATAATATTCATCTAGATATTTTATATAATCATCTTCGCAAGTTATGCGGCGAATTTTTTGCAAGAATGTGTCTATTTCACAATAATAATAATGAAAAGAAACGTCGTTTGGGCTATTGTGATAATTATAATAGAATAACCCTTTCTTGTTTTCTTGCTGTAGCCGGTGTGGTATCGACAAAATATGTTTGCGCGATATCTCGCCATAAATATCGTCCACTTCAAATCGCTGGAAATGAGTATATCCTTGCTCCTTTGCGTATATAAGTGCGTTAAACAAGTTAATGAGAACGCTCAGGCCGTGTTTCTGGATACCGGACACAACATCATGTGCCATTGTATCCAAGCTATCAAGCGTCTTCCAGAAATCAACCCATGACACGTTTGTATATTTCTGTTGGAATAATTGATTGCGACTGTCGTATATATAATATTTTACATTCTTGATTATCTCCTTGTCCACCGGAGTGTTTGATATGAGCAATGTGTCGTGTCCGTCTTCTTTCAGCCACTTCACCGTGTTTTCCAGTTTAACTCTCACTTTATCGTTGTGTACAAAGCTGTCTACAATGCTGATAGTCTTTGTGTACAAATGGGCCTTGATATTGTTGATAGTCTGTCGATTTTTTTCTTGGATTTGCTCTTCGGTGAGGGATGTAATGCGACCAGATTTTGTAATGCGATAAATTCCCACAAACTCCTTCTCACATCTAGCCGGTCCGTGCTTTAAAATTTCTGCATTGATGAGCCAGTCTTCGTGAAAACTGTCGCTCATCCACGGCTGTACTAAATTCTTATATTTTCTGAATACTCTACCAAATGACACGTGATTAATGTTCAACAAATCGTCCAGCGTAACATTTTGGATGGTGGATGCCCAAATGGCATCTGGTGGTTCCATAACACCGTCGTTATGCAACCATCTATATCCTGAGCAATACAAAGAATACTGAGAATTTTCATCTAAAAAATTGACAGCGCGTTGTAGATAGCCGATGTCTACGATATAATCGTCTCCATCCATAATAAAAACATACGGACTAGAAACTTTGTCTAGCATGTCTTTGATGTTCTTTGTAATACCTTGATTTTTCGGAGACTGGAAGATGGTTACATTTTCGGTTCTTCCGTATTTCTCGTTGATAAGTCTATATGTACCGTCCGTGGAATGGTCGTCTACCAGAAATATCTGAATACCGAAGTTTGTGTTCTGTCCTATAACGGATTCAACGGCCTGTTCAATATACTTCTCAAAGTTATAACACGGAATGATAGCGGTGAGTTTGTTTTGCTTCATGTCAGCGAGCGGAGTTGTTTAGAGCATATGCACTTAATGACGGGTCTTGTCCGGTGTGTAAAGAAGTAAAATATTTACTCATCATACTTTTATATCCCATATCTTTCCAACGTATGGCAAATTCTAGCTCGACACTTGTCTTATTGCGATCATATGTTGTTGAGAATGGACCAACGTCAATGAGCTTTTGTGCATGGTGCACACCCGGACGCAACGAGAAATATGGCCAGTTCAAATAATACATCCACCAATCGGGTCCGGTGTGCATGGCCTGAACGTCGTCAAGAAACAGGTGTTCGTTGATCGGTCGATCAGGATAGTATACAGTTTCCCAAAAATCGCCGATTGTCTTTTTAGGCATCATGTTCAATGGAAAGTTCTTCCAGCTATGACAATAACCTATATAAGCATATTCGGGGTGATTTGTCATGATATCAACGGGTTGTCCGATGGTGAACATGTTATAAAACTGATGATCGTCTTCTAAGTGAAACACATAGTCTGCCTTCGCTTTTATTATATAATCACGCCATATATTCAACATTCTGGCGTGGCGATAGTTGTCTGGAAATGTCTCTCGTTCCACGAAGTGAAACACAACCGGTTTACCGATGAACTTGTGATACCACTCGATGGCAGAATTTCTATCATCGCCCGGCGACGAGTCGTCCAGATAATAAATCTCGTCTATAACATCCTTGTCCAGACAGAATATACCAAAGCTTTTGATGGCTCTATGCAGTAAAGTTGGGCGGCGGCATGCCGTCGTAGTCAATATAACCTTTTTATCTTTATACATTTTTGTAATCTTTGGGATCGAAATAGTGGTCGTACCAAGAATTCAAACTTATACTGTATAAGCTTGCCCAGCGATGTGGTTTACTACCAAGCCAAAGTTCACAATAATCGCGCTTTGCATTATTTTGAAGCATTACTGCTCCAAGATTGTCTAACGTGTTAATGTGTTTGGCCTGCGCCCACCAGAAGTTCCCAGAATAATAATTCTTCATTTCTATATCAAGAAACTTAAACCAATTAACATACATCGCTCCACATACATCGTGTCGGTCACTATTCACTGCATCAAAGCAGCGACGCCATTGCTCTATATTAAAATATTCAAGACATTCCCGCCACGATTCTATGTTTTTGTCGAATTCGCGCGAAGTACCTTTTGTATGATAGTATAAAACACTAGCGTTTGGATTTTGTGCGCAATAATTTTGTAGATGTATGAGAGTAGAATACTCGTACATGTTCTTGTTATGTCTATACACTTCTATCTTACTGTCCACGTCATACTGCTTGATAATATCCAGTAATGTATAATAGTTGTCATCTCTTTCAGACTGAACTCCGTATACAATCTTGTCGGCGCGTTTATACAGCCCTGAGTTCTGTAATTTAACCAACTGGCTCAATACTACATCATACCAGTGGTTTTTTAGATAGCTGTGGCAAAATAGCCCGATGGGAGAGTTCTTGATGACACCAATGCCACCCCATGATTCATATGGTCGCTTGCTTACAAATGTATAAAACAACTGGTCTGTGCGATATGAATGATTGCGGAGCCGTGACACAAATTGATACTTCTCAAGGCCATATGTATTCAACTCGCTCCATAGTATGTCTACTCTGGCGTTATTTTGCAAGTTCTCTTCGCTATACACAATGTCATGAAATGCCATAAAACCATCGCTGGCTAGAAACTGTTTGAATTTTTCATAATCATTTCTGACTCCCTCATACGAGTGATCGCCGTCGATGAAGATGAAGTCAAATTTTACGCCGAGGCTCTTTATCATATCAACAACGGCATTACTGGTAGAATTACCAATGATATATGAATAGCCGGGATACTTGGACTTTAGTTTATCAAAGTTTGGATTATAAGCTATGTCAATCGTTATGACTTTTTCAAAAATGCGACACAAACCGGCGGCTGTCCCGCCATAATTCGACCCGATTTCGAGTGCATATCCCTTCTTGGATTTCGAGTCCAACAAATTAAGCAAGCCCTTATACTCTTCAGGCTTTTGCTCTATGTTGAACTCAACACACTCGTTCCAAATTTCTTTGAATTTGTCTTCGTTCATAGATTGCGACTGGCAAATATAAACCCACCACCAGAATGTGGCTTGGAAATATACCATTTATATCCTGCTCCACGGAACAATGCTAACAATATAGCAACATCCTTTTCCATTGTTCTTCCGCCGCAGAAATGATATTCAACCAAGATATTTCCAATCTTGTCTAGGTCTTGCCTTTCAAGGCTTTCAAAGAAAGGATACTCGCCGGACTCGATGTCCATCTTAAACAAATCGATATATTCGATGTTGTTTTCCTTTAAGAATGTTCTAAAACTCACGCCGGGAACCTTGTATGAACTCTTGAGATTGTCAAAATGCTTTGTAGTACCAATGGTAGAATTTTGATCGTCTACAAAGAACTCAAGCTCGCCATCCTTATCCATCAGGGCTTTTTCCACCACAATAAATTCTCCGTTTGTATAAGAGTCCTTCAGAATTTTTAGCGCCTGCTTGTTTGGTTCAACTACATATATTTTGTCACAACGCGCCGTTCTGCGAATATAATCTCCCCACATACCAATATTCGCGCCAACATCAACCACAGTGTGGAATGTTTTTCCTGCTAAGAATGGGTCGTATATTTTTTCCACAAAAAATTCGATATAATTATCGTACGACGGGGAGATGTTATTTTTTATACCAAGCAACGGCTTTTCGACGTTTGGATATTTTATACGAAAATCCTTCTTATAAAACATCTTATCATTCTGATATAATTCAACGCTCATCCCGCTGAACCATTTATCCGTTTCAAAATCTCTGAATTGTTTTGGCACTGGAATCATCCAATAATTAACATCTTTGTGAAACGGAGAAAAATTAGAGGCATACAACACCTGTTGTGAATCCAATTCCCTCGCCGTCACCAACACGCTTTCTAGTGTATTTTTTGTCCACAAATTTATTCTATTATCCGTACGATCATATTCTATTTTGATATCTTCATCTTTCATGGTTTCCATCGATATAATTTCTTGTTGTTCGAGATTAAGCATCTCTAGTATTTTATTGGCATTATTTTGTTTACTGTTGAAATCCAAAAATTTTATGTTTTGAAACTTGTTATACATGTTCATGTATACAGGAGAATTGTATATCAGTGTAGGAATATTATAGCATATTCCTTCTCGAATAACCAACGGACTTGTCTCTTTGTCGCCAACTCCGTCTTTGGATGGAAATAATAGTAAATCCGCCATTTGATAAAAGCTGTCTACATCTTTCCGCTCGTTCCACCATGTGCAATTTGATGGCCAGCTCTTTCGAAGAGGTTCCCAGTAATATTTAAAGTTGTCTGCCTTATTGCCAATAAAATGAAATTGAATAGGACATTTGATAAGAGAACGGGCGTATTCAACAATCTCCGCTTGATTTTTTCTGGGAGTAAATAGCCCCACATGAATAACGTGTTTCTTATTGGGGTCTAGTCCAAGCACCTTTAATGCTTCGTTGCGCGGCTTGCGTGGGATAATGGTAATGGGATACTCGATAACATCACTTGGGACACCGAGATTTTTTTGTGATTCTTTTTGAAATTGGCTAACAAATGTAAAATGATCTGGGAAGAATAGTTTATTTTTTGGGTCAAAGCTACTGTCGTGCGAGGTTTCTATTATTTTATATTTTCGCCCTCTGGAATATAACTTGGCTGCTATTTTATTGTCCATGAAATATTCTGGCATTTCTTCTAGATGAACAACGTCCGGCTGTATATTCTCTATAATATCTAACAACTCAGATTTATTATAATTTACACTATATAATCTCTGGCCAAGAATATCTTTTATTTGGTTCTTTTGGACTGTGAATATGCCCATGTCCGCATATTCTATACAATGAATTTCGTGTTCGTCGTTAAGTAGCTGGATTTTCTTCAGCAAAAATTGTGGGCACCCTCCCGTTGACAAATGTGGCGAAATATAAACAATTTTCATTAATATAACCAATATAAACTTTTATGAAATTGTCAAACTATTAAAAGGTTAATATCCGCCCGGCGTTGGTGTGGGTGTTGGAATTGGTACAAACGACGCGTGGAATACGTTGTTACCGTCCGCCGTACATCTACCATACCAGTCCCCGGAGCCGGGCGGAGACTCTACAACATCTCCACCGCCGTTCGGCCCAGTCCAACCAGAAAGAGTATATCCGGGGTTGGGTGTATATTGCAACCGAACCACGGTTTGTTTTGGTAGTGGCGAGGATTGTGAATTTTGGTATGTTGTCCCGTTACCATCGTTTGTGGTTTGCCAAACGACCTGTCGCCACATCCATGTTGCGGTTATTGTACGATTTTGATTTATAGTAAAGTCGTTGGTCACAGTTGATGTTCCGCTGCCGACCACGCCGTCTACACTATCTTCCATAGTTACATCCGAGTTGCTGTCCGGAGTCGCCGACACAGAAAGTGCGGTGCCGTTGGCATAGCTCCCCGCAGTATCTCCTGTTAAAGAGCCGTCTGCTGGTCCGTATCCGGGTGGCGGGACCACACCGGGATTTACCGCCTCTTGTATCGTCAAAGTAAAAATCTCTATCGTCGGGGTCGGGG
>JACCDO010889698.1_pt1 | contig 26065 bp, 29 predicted proteins | sample 7446101 | NCBI WGS metagenome assembly JACCDO01 (sample SAMN15323440, study PRJNA562643) | freshwater metagenome | isolation source: river surface water | place: USA:Blue River Watershed | collected 2017-08-16 | reverse complement strand
GGTCGCCATCATTGGCGATGGTTCCATGACGGCAGGCATGGCCTTTGAGGCCCTGAACAACGCGGGCGCCATGGACAGTAATTTGTTGGTGATCCTCAACGACAACGATATGTCCATCTCCCCCCCGGTGGGCGCGCTGAACAAATATCTGGCGCGTCTTCTGTCGGGGCGTACTTACAACGCTGCACGCAAAGCTGGCGAACGGGTTCTATCCGTTTCCCCCACCCTGTTGGAACTGGCGAAAAAAGCCGAAGAACACGTCAAGGGCATGATTACCCCCAGCACCTTGTTCGAAGAATTCGGCTTTAACTACATTGGCCCCATTGACGGGCACGACTTGGATAGCTTGGTGCCCACGTTGCGCAATATTCGCGACCTGAAAGGCCCCCAGTTTTTGCACGTCATCACGCGCAAAGGCCAAGGCTACAAACTAGCCGAAGCTGACCCCGTGCTGTACCACGGCGTCTCCAAGTTCCAACCCGAGGCGGGGATTCAAACCGGCAAATCCGGCGGCAAACTCACCTACACCCAGGTTTTTGGCGATTGGCTGTGTGATATGGCCGCCGCTGACCCACGCCTGATGGCCATCACCCCAGCCATGCGCGAAGGCTCAGGCATGGTGCGTTTCCAACAGGAATACCCTAAGCGCTATTTCGATGTCGGCATTGCCGAACAACATGCGGTGACGTTTGCAGCGGGCTTGGCCTGCGAAGGCGTGAAGCCGGTGGTGGCCATTTACTCCACCTTCTTGCAGCGCGCTTACGACCAATTGGTGCATGACGTGTGTCTGCAAAATCTGCCCGTGGTCTTTGCCATGGATAGAGCAGGACTGGTGGGGGCCGATGGCGCCACACACCACGGCAGCTTTGATTTGTCGTTCTTGTCCTGCGTACCCAATCTTGTGGTGATGTGCCCCTCCGACGAAAACGAATGTCGGCGCATGCTCACCACCGCCTTCCGCCACGATGGCCCAGCCGCCGTGCGCTACCCCCGAGGCAGTGGCCGGGGCGCCCCCCTAGAGCCGGGCCTGGAACCTTTACCCATGGGCCAGGGTATCGTGCGGCGCGAAGGCAAAAAAGTGGCGTTGCTGGCCTTTGGCAGCTTGGTACAACCGGCCCTAGACGCCGCCGAAACATTGGATGCCACCGTTGCGGACATGCGCTTCCTCAAGCCCCTGGATCGGGACTTGCTTAGCCGCCTAGCGCAAAGCCATTCCCTGCTGGTTTGTTTGGAAGAAAACAGCATTATTGGTGGCGCAGGTTCGGAAATCGCCAGAGCCTTGGAAGACATGCAGCTCACCGTGCCGCTGCTTCGCCTCGGCCTACCGGATCGCTTTATTGACCACGGTGACAGTGCTCGCCTGCTGGCCGATCTCGGCCTAGACGCCCCCGGCATCGTGGCCGCTGTGCAAGCGGCCCAAAGCACCGACACAAGTGCTTAAGTTTTATTTGTTGAGTGAAATAGTCGGGAATGATAGGATCAACCCCACTTTCGTTATGCCCATTACTTTTTATCCTCACCTTTCGGGGTGCGGAGCATGATAAGGAATTGAAATGACGGCTAGCCAAACAAGCGCTATCCCTGACGTACAAGGCTTCGCGGACACCCGCCAACTCGCCATTAACAAAGTGGGCATTAAGTCGATCCGCCACCCGGTCAAAATCGCCGAAAAAACTGGCGGCATACAGCACACCGTAGCCAGCTTCAATATGTATGTAGGGCTGCCGCACAACTTCAAGGGCACGCACATGTCCCGCTTCGTGGAGATTCTGAATAGCCACGAAAAAGAATTGTCGGTGGAATCCTTCCGCACCATGCTGCGGGAAATGGTGGTCAAGCTCGAAGCCGAAACAGGCCATATCGAAATGACCTTCCCCTATTTCATCAATAAGGCTGCCCCGGTTTCACAGGTGGAAAGCCTGATGGATTACGAAGTAACGTTTATTGGTGAGATTCGTGCCGGAGGTAACGACCAATTCACCATGCGCGTGGCCGTGCCCGCCACCAGCCTGTGCCCCTGCTCCAAGAAAATCTCCGAGCGCGGCGCCCACAACCAGCGCTCTTTGATTACCGTCACCGCCCGCACCCGCAATGCCGTTTGGATCGAAGACTTAGTCGCTCTGGTTGAGCAACAAGCCTCCTGCGAACTGTTTGGCTTGCTCAAGCGCCCCGACGAGAAATACGTCACGGAACGGGCCTACGACAATCCCAAGTTCGTGGAAGACATCGTGCGCGACATCGCCGGTCAGCTCAACGCTCACCCCTTGATCGAGGCCTATGCTGTGGAATCGGAAAATTTCGAATCCATCCACAATCATTCCGCCTACGCCCTGATCGAACGCGACAAGCTCATCGACCCGGTTTAAGCCACGCGTCAGCGCAAAAACATCGAGGGCCGCTGCACTATCACCGTGCAACGGCCCTCGATGTTTTGTAGTCACACCTCTCGCGTACTAATTGGGCGGCCCGCCCCCTAAGCGCATTTGCGGCTCTTTCAACGTGCCACTCAACTGCACTGGCGCCCGCATACGCTCTGACAACTTGACGTACAGCATGCCGCCCAAATTGCCGTCTTCGCCCACTTGGGCATTGCCCTGCACCATCAAATTCCCAGCCACCAGATGAATACCGCCCAACTGCCACGCCTGATCCTCCCGGCGCAGCGATAGCGAAAACTCATCGAAATGGGTGCTACCACCCCGCGACCATGTTCCACCACCACTTCGGGCCGCCATAGGGAAGTCAAACCGTTCTAGCTGGCCGCGCTGAATACGAAAATCCCCGTCCATAAACGGCAGCTCGCCATCCCGGCTCCAATCCACGCCGCTACCCAGCAAACGCACGGAGCCACTCAAATCGCCTTTCACTGGCAATTCCACCCCCAACACGCCCAACACCTGACTGGTGTCCATGTGGGTGAGCAGCAAATCGCCCGTCATGGGCAAGGTAGGCGTCCAGCGCACCACCAAATTCCCCCGGAAAGCGCCGCTCACCAGAGCCCCTTCCAGGTGCTGCATATTCAGACCAACATTACTTAATTCGCCTTTGCCGTCCAAACTACGGAACAACTGAGCGCCCGCCATCCAGTCTTGTCCGCGCACAAACACCAACCACTTGCGCACGTCGGGCAGCGAGACCAAATTAACACTGAGGCTTTCTTCCTCGTTAAACAAATACACCGACTTAATGTCTTGGCCATCCACCAAAATATTGGCGCCAATCTGATTCAAGCGCCAATCTTTCAAGCTCATGGCCCCCGTCACCGGCGGGCTAGAAGGAAATGAGCCTAGCAATGAGGCCAAACGCGCTGGCTGGGCATTCACCCCTTCCAAACTCACCGCCACCGGCCATTCGCCATCTTTAAAGAAGCTCGCCAAGCTAGGGGTGATTTTGACGGTTTCCACCGTCAGCTCTTGATCGTGGCCCAAGCTCACCTGTTCCAGCACCAATTTCGGCTTGGGCAACAGCAAGACGTGCATCTCACGAATATGCACGGGATGCTGCAAGTAGGCGCGCAGGGTTTGCTCCAGCAGCGGCGTGTATTCCGTATAGGGAAAAAACCAAAAGCCCAACACTGCCGAAAGCAGTACCGCGAAGAAGCCCACCAGCAAGCGCAAAGGCCACGACAAGGCAAAGCGAGCATAGGGACGATAGACACGGGCCATCACCCCCGTGGGGGTCGGTGCACTTTCTGAGTCAGGATAGGTCTGGTAAGGCGAACGAGTAAAGTCTGCGTCCGTAAGCGCCTCCGCCTCAGGCATGGAAATTTCTTCCACGATGGCAGAGCGATCCAAATCCAAACCCTGAAAATTAGGATCAAATGGCGCGCTGGACTCTGGGAAATAACGAGGCGTACCGGACTCTAAATAGATGAACTCCAGACGCAACAGCTCAGACAAAGCGTAGCGCCCCACTTCCTCATCCCCGTAGCGCTCCAAAAGCTGGGCGCTATTAGAGCGCCCATCCACCAGAGCCAACGCCCGGCGCAAGTTGAATTGCAACAACAACACTGGCTGCGCCAACGCCGTATCGCCTGCGGGCGTGCGGCAGTAAATACCGTCAGCACTTACAGACCAATGGGCATTAGTGGGGACAGCAGTCATTTGCATAGACACAAGCAGGAATACGAGCTTTTTGGAGGGGGGCCATTCTACCAAGAAGCCCCGCCCACATCAGCCCAAGGACTACACTGCAAAAGTACAAAGAAAAACGGCAAGCCCTATTGCCAGGGCTTGCCGTTTTTTGAGCTTAAACGCGACAGCGCTTAGGCGGCGAAGTTGGCTTCGGCAAACGACCAGTTGGCCAAGCTATTCAGGAAGGTTTCCACGAACTTGGGACGCAGATTGCGGTAATCCACGTAGTAGGCGTGCTCCCACACGTCGATACACAGCAGAGCTTTGTCGCCAGTGGTCAGGGGGGTGCCTGCCGCGCCCATGTTCACGATATCCACGGAACCATCAGCCTTCTTCACCAACCAAGTCCAGCCAGAGCCGAAGTTACCCACGGCGGAGGCTTGGAAAGCCTTCTTGAAGTCGTCAAAGCTGCCCCACTTGGCATTGATGGCGTCAGCCAGAGCACCGGCCGGAGCGCCGCCGCCATTGGGCTTCAGGCAGCTCCAGAAGAAAGTGTGGTTCCACACTTGAGCGGCGTTGTTGTAAATACCACCTGCCGGGGCCTTCTTCACAATCGCTTCCAGATCCAGCGCTTCGTATTCAGTACCCTTAATCAGGTTGTTCAGATTCACCACGTAGGCGTTGTGATGCTTGCCATGGTGAAACTCCAGGGTTTCTTGAGACATGTGCGGGGCCAGAGCATCAATTGCAAACGGCAGTTGGGGCAAAGTGTGTTCCATTGTGGTTCTCCAGAGGTTGGGGTAGAAATTAGTCGACTATTTTAGTCAAACATGGTGTGCACTGCAATAAGCCACTCACTGCGGCCTACTTCGCCAAAATCAGCACGCAGGCCGCCGAGCAGCATCAATGCAATTCAATTATACCCCTACTCGTGGGCTTGATATTACGCAGACGGCGCAGGTCGTTACCGGACTATCCCCGTCCTTGACCGGGTTTTCCCCCTAAAGCGCTTGCTTCTGGCGCAACTCTTCAAACAAACACACGGCGGCGGCAGCGGCGACGTTGAGGGATTCGATGCCGCCGGGCATGGGGATGTAGAGACTTTGGCTCGCTTCTGCGGCGACAGTGGGGGATAAGCCCGCACCTTCGTTGCCCATGAGCCACGCGATGGGGCCGCGCAGCTCTGTTTGGTAGAGAGAACGGGCTTGGGGATCGAGACGGGTGGCGAGTTTTTGGCCGGGATAACGGGCTAGGAGCGCGGGCAGAGCGCAGTTTTCCCGTAGCGTGAGGAAGCAATGACCGCCCATGGCGGCACGCAATACCCGTGGCGACCAAACACGGGCGCAACCTTTGCCCAGCCACACTTCAGGAATACCCACTGCCGCCGCCGTGCGCAGGATAGAGCCCACATTGCCGGGGTCTTGTACACCGTCCAGCACCACGCAGGACACATCTAGCCGTTCCGGCCCAACCAGGGGAATCGCCACTTCGGCCAACACGCCCGTGGGCGTATCCACGGGGCTGAGTTGTCGGAATAAGGTATCTGGGAAGCACACCACGCCCTCTTCGGGCAGGAGCTGGGCAATTTCCGGTTTATTTAAGCCCGACTCACTCACCACCATCAACAAGGGCACGCCTTTTTGCTGCTGCCAGGTCTGGATGAGATGCACGCCATCCAGCAGGGCCGTGCCCCCGGTCTTATCCCCGTCTTGGGCCAGGGTTTTGAGACGCTTAAAGAGCGGATTGTCTTTGGAGGTGATGTGCTTCATGTTCAGTAATCAGGGGCGAATAAATTCGCCCCTACAGTCGTCCAGACTTAAATCGCCCCTAGGCTACGCAGTTGGGCGATGCGTTCGGGGCTGTAGCCCAGGTCTTGCAGTACGGCATCAGTGTGTTCGCCTAGGGCGGGGCCAGCCCAGGCGGTTTCGCCGGGGGTGAGGGAGAGCTTAGGCACAATGCCGGGCACTTTGATGCTGTCGCCACTGGGCAGTTTCATGCTTTGAATCATGTCCCGCGCCAGATATGGGGGATCGGTGAACATATCGGCGGCGGAATACACTGGACTCACAGGCACATCCGCCGCAGTCAGGCGCTCGATCACCTCAGCTCGATCATGCTGGGCCGTCCAGGCGTCGATCGCCGCGTAAATTTCATCCCGGCGCGCATCCCGACCAGCGTTGTCCGCCAAGCTGGGATCATTAGCCAAATCCGGGCGTTCCATCGCCAACATCAAACGCTTAAAAATAGCGTCGCCGTTGCCGCCGATAATCACAAACTGTTGATCTTTGGTGGCGTGGGTGTTGGAGGGCGTGATGCCGGGCATGATGTTGCCGGTGCGCTCACGGACAAACTGGAACACATCAAACTCCGGTACCAGACTTTCCATCATGGCGAACACCGCTTCATACAAAGCCACATCCACCATTTGCCCCTGGCCTTGGCCGCGACCGCCAGTGCTATCCCGATGCTTCAAGGCCATCAGCGCGCCAATCACCGCCCACAGGGCGGCAATGGAATCACCAATAGAAATGCCGGTGCGTACCGGGGGACGATCAGGGAAGCCGGTGGTGTAACGCAGCCCGCCCATGGATTCGCCGATGGCGCCAAAGCCCGGTTGCTGGGCCATGGGCCCGGTCTGACCAAAGCCTGATAGACGCACCATCACTAGCGAAGGATTAATAGCGCGCAAATCCTCCCAGCCCAGGCCCAGCTTTTCCAGCACACCGGGGCGGAAGTTTTCGATCACCACATCCACCTCGGCCACTAAGCGCTGCACCAGAGCCTTGCCCTCGGGATGCTTGAGATTGGCGGTAATGGATTTTTTATTACGCGCCTGTACCAGCCACCACAAAGACGTGCCATCTTTGGTCTTGCGCCAATTGCGTAGTGGGTCGCCCCCATCCGGGGATTCCACTTTAATCACCTCCGCACCGAATTCAGCAAAAATCCGGGAGGCAAACGGGCCCGCGATGAGCGTACCCAGTTCCAACACACGCACGTTTTCTAAAGGCTTCATGGTCGGGGCAGCGGCAAGGATTAATAACTACCCGGCTGGGCAAGGTTTTCAAAGCGGGCGTTTTCGCCCAAGAAGGCCAAGCGCACAGTACCGATGGGGCCATTCCGCTGCTTGCCGATAATGATTTCCGCCGTGCCTTTTTCTTGGGAATCCGGGTTATACACTTCGTCCCGGTACAAGAAAATAATCAAGTCAGCATCCTGTTCGATAGCGCCGGACTCGCGTAAGTCGGACATCACCGGGCGTTTATTGGGGCGCTGTTCCAGGGAGCGGTTAAGCTGAGACAGGGCAATGATCGGCACTGACAATTCCTTAGCCAAGGACTTGATCGAGCGGGAAATTTCGGAAATTTCCGTGGCGCGATTTTCGCCATCGCCGGTACCGGACATGAGCTGTAAATAGTCGATCATGATTAAGCCCAGCTTGCCGCCATATTCCCGCGCCAAACGTCGAGCGCGGGAGCGCAAATCCATGGCATTGATGGAGCCGGTTTCATCAATATGGATGGGCGCGTCATGGAGCTTACCCAGCGCGTAGGACATACGCTGCCATTCTTCGTCGTTCAAACGCCCAGTCCGCACTCGGTGCTGATCCAAACGCCCCACAGAACAGAGTAAACGGGTGGCCAACTGGGTGCCCGGCATTTCCAGACTGAAAATCGCCACTGGCAGACCTTCATTCACGCCCACATGCTCGGCGATGTTCAAAGAAAACGCGGTCTTACCCATACTAGGTCGCCCCGCCACCACCACCATATCCCCTGGCTGGAGGCCGGAGGTTTTGATGTCCAAATCGTGGAAACCAGTGGGAATGCCGGTCACTTCAGAGTGGTGATCGCGTTCGTACAGTTCTTGAATGCGATCCACCACCTCGCCCAGCAAAGGCTGCAAGGACACAAAACCGGATTGGTGGCGTGCCCCGGCTTCGGCGATTTCAAAAATCTTGGCTTCCGCCTGATCCAGCAATTCTTTGGCTTCTTTGCCCTTGGGGTTCAGGGCGCTGGAGGAGATCTCATCGCCCACGGTCACGAGCTTACGCAGCACCGCCCGCTCGCGCACGATTTCCGCATAGCGGCGGATATTGGCCGCTGAGGGCGTGGCGTTGGCAATTTCCCCCAGATAGGCCAAACCACCGGCCTGCTCGGATTCACCACTTTTTTCTAGGGATTCGTAGACCGTCACCACATCCGCTGGCTTGCCCTGCTCCACCAGTTTGGAAATGTGGCGAAAAATGCGCCGGTGATCGTCACGGTAAAAATCCCCTACTCCTACTTGGTCGCCAATACGATCCCAAGCGGAGTTATCGAGCAGCAAGCCGCCCAAGAGTGATTGTTCGGCTTCAATGGAATGTGGTGGCAAACGCAGGGCGGCGATTTGAGGATCAGGGCCGGGGGCCGAATCAAAAGGCTGATTCATGATGCAAACACCTAGGAAAAACAAAGGAGGGCCAGCCCTCCTTTGCTAATGTGAAATTTAAGCAGCCGCTTACGTTGTGCGAGGCTTGGCCATAAAGCGCGCCAACAATAAACCTAGTTCAAACAGCAGCCACAAAGGCACGGCCAGGAGCAATTGGGACAGCACATCCGGCGGCGTAAAAATAGCGCCAATTACAAAGGCGCCCACAATCACATAGGGGCGGGATTCCGTGAGTTTTTCTACGCTCACCACACCCATGCGCACCAGCACGATCACCACTACTGGCACTTCAAAGGTAATTCCAAAGGCCAAGAAACTGGACAGCACAAAGCCCAAGTACTTATCAATGTCCGTCATCCAGGCTACTCCCTGGGGGGCTACGGAAGACATGAACTTAAACACCGTGGGGAAGACCACGAAATAGGCAAAGGACATGCCGGTCATAAACAAGACGCAGCTCGCCACCACCAAGGGCAAAACCAGTTTCTTTTCATGGGCATACAAGCCCGGCGCCACAAAAGCCCAGACCTGATAAAGCACCACTGGCAACGCCAACAGAAAAGCCAGCAGCAGCGTGACTTTCATGGGCACGAGAAACACGCCCACCACATCCGTGGCAATCATCTGCCCGCCTTGGGGCAAGGCAGCCAGCAAAGGATCGGCCATGAGGGCATACAGCTCTTTTGACCAAGGAAACAAACACAAGAACGCGATGCCCACCGCAATCAGGGCACGCACGAGCCGTTCCCGCAGCTCCACCAAATGGGAGATAAATGTTTCTTGGTTTTCCTGATCGGAATCGGACATGGTCATTCGGCCCTGGTTAAAGGCTTAAAAACTCAACAAAGAAGGAATGGAAGCGCCCTCAACAGGCATCCCGGACTATTAGGCTTTGGGGACGCTAGGCGTAGATGCGGTGCTTTCAGGACTGGGAGCAGCGGGCTGAGTGGCCGCTACGGTTGCGTTGTCCAGATCACTACCTTCCGGGAGGGTGACTGTGGGCGTATGTAACAGCTTGGAGACTTCGGCTGTTTCGCTCTTCAAACCGGCTTCCATGTCCTGCATCTGAGAAGAGAAGGATGTTTCCATCTCCCGTGCGGACTGTGTCATTTGCTGCTGGAGCTTTTTCAGCTCTTCCAACTGCATTTCCCGGTTTATATCCGCTTTCACATCAGAGACGTAGCGCTGCAAGCGTCCCATTAAGTGTCCCAGTGTCCGGGCCACTTTGGGCAAACGTTCTGGGCCCAACACCACAAGCGCCACTAAGCCAATAAGCGCCAGTTCGCCAAAGCTGATATCAAACATAGGGATTCACGTAGAGAGGCGCCAATTGCTTGGCGCCTATCCTTTACACCTTTTCTTTGGCTTGAACGTCGATGGTCTTGCCATCCAGTTGTTTTTCCGGCTCACCGGCTTTGTCGGCAGAGCCATCTTTCATGCCTTCTTTGAAACCACGCACGGCGCCACCTAGATCTTCGCCCATATTGCGCAGCTTTTTGGTGCCAAATACCAGCATGACGATCACCAGTACAATCAACCAGTGCCAAATACTAAAAGAACCCATTTTTCTACTCCTACAGGTGATTTACTGCCGCTTCAACATGGGGCCCACAGGCTCGGAGCCACCCACAACGTGGGCATGGAGGTGCGGAACCTCTTGCCCACCAATCGTACCGGTATTGATAATCACCCGGAAACCACCAGGGCTTCCTTGTTCTACGGCCAGTTGATTTGCCACCGCCAAAATCCGGCCCAACACGGGTTCATCCTCCACGCTCACATGGGCCAAAGAGGTAATGTGGCGCTTGGGAATCACCAGAATATGCACTGGGCGCTGGGGATGAATGTCTTTAAATGCAAAGACCAAATCATCCTCATACACCTTTTGGGAGGGGATGATTCCTTGGACGATTTTGCAAAAGATGCAGTTTTCCATGGCGGGGCTCGCTGGATAAAGACTTACTTGGCCGCGCTAGGAGCAACCACAGCTTCCGTGTCGTGGCTCAGACGAGAACGCTTTTCGTCGATACCCGAAATACCTTCACGGCGACGCATTTCTTGAGACACGTCTTCGATGCCCAGGCCGTGATAAGCCAGCAATACCAACACGTGGTAGATCACGTCCGTGGATTCCCAAACGATGTTGAGGTGCTTGCCGTCTTTGCTCGCCATGATTAATTCGGCGCATTCTTCACCGATTTTTTTCAGGATAGAGTCCGGGCCCTTGGCAAACAATTGCGCCGTATAGGACGTGGACGGATCGGCATTGCGACGGGAGGCCAGGGTGTCAGACAGGCGATGCAGAATATCGTGAGTGCTCATTTTGCGTAGATTTCCTTCGGATCTTTCAAAACCGGTTCAGCTGCTTCCCAAACGCCTTCGGCTGTACGCTTCTGAAAGAAGCAGCTTTGACGCCCGGTGTGACAAGCAATACCGCCCTCTTGTTCAATTTTCAACAGAATTACATCATTGTCACAATCGGTACGAATCTCCAGTACCTTTTGAAAGTGACCAGATTCTTCACCTTTGTGCCACAGCTTGCGCCGAGAACGGGACCAGTAAACCGCCTGCCCAAGCGCAGCGGTTTTTTCTAGGGCCTCTCGGTTCATCCAAGCAAACATCAGCACTTCGCTGGTGTGGGCATCTTGGGCAATAACAGGTACCAAGCCCTGTTCATCCCAACGAATTTCGTTCAACCATTTACGTACAGATGACATTACAGCCTCACTTCGATGCCACGGCTACGCATGTATTCCTTGGCTTCACGAACCGTGTGCTGGCCGTAATGAAAGATACTGGCTGCCAGAACTGCGTCGGCATGACCTTCACTCACGCCCGCTGCTAGGTGGTCTAAATTCCCCACCCCACCGCTGGCAATCACGGGAATAGACACAGCATCACTGACGGCACGCGTTAAGGCCAGATCAAAGCCATTCTTAGTGCCGTCTCTATCCATGCTCGTAAGCAGAATTTCACCGGCGCCTAAGGCTTGGATTTGCCGCGCCCAATCAATGGCATCCAAACCTGTGGTTTTGCGACCACCGTGGGTAAACACTTCCCAACGACCGGGGGCCACTTGCTTGACATCAATCGCCACCACGATGCACTGAGAGCCCACCTTTGCGGAGGCATCAGCCACTAATTGGGGGTTTTGTACGGCGGCGGTATTCATGCTGACTTTGTCCGCGCCTGCGTTCAGCAGACGACGTACGTCTTCCACGGCCCGTACGCCACCGCCCACCGTTAAGGGAATAAACACTTGTTCCGCACAGGCTTCGACAATATGCAAAATAATGTCGCGCTCATCAGAGCTGGCGGTAATGTCTAAGAAAGTGATTTCATCAGCGCCTTGTTCATCGTAACGACGGGCAATCTCAACTGGATCACCGGCATCACGTAACTCAACGAAATTAACGCCTTTGACAACTCGACCTGCATTGACATCCAAGCAGGGAATGATTCGTTTAGCCAGCATTTAGAGGCCCATCAAGCGGTCGGACTCGGCCTGACCCGCCCGGAAATCAAGCGTACCCTCATAGATGGCACGGCCGGTAATGGCACCTTCGATACCCTCAGCAGCCACAGCGCACAACGCACGCACATCGTCCAAAGAGGCAATACCGCCGCTCGCAATCACGGGAATCCGCAGAGCTTGAGCCAGCTTGACGGTGGCTTCGATATTGACGCCACCCAACATGCCATCACGGCCAATGTCGGTGTAAATCACACCTTCCACGCCGTAGTCTTCGAATTTCTTAGCCAGATCAATGACGTCATGGCCGGTCAATTTTGACCAACCATCCACGGCCACTTTACCGTCTTTGGCATCCAGACCCACGATGATATGGCCGGGGAAGGCACTGCACGCATCGTGCAGAAAGCCGGGATTCTTGACCGCTGCCGTACCGATAATGACGTAAGACACGCCATCATCCAGGCAACGCTCGATGGTATCCAAATCACGAATACCACCGCCCAATTGCACGGGGATTTCATCCCCCACCTCGCGCAAAATCGCTTTAATCGCGGACTCGTTCTTGGGACGGCCCGCAAATGCACCATTTAAATCCACCAGATGCAGGCGACGAGCGCCTTGATCTATCCAGTGGCGAGCCATAGCGGCGGGATCTTCGGAGAATACCGTGGCTTCGTCCATATCACCTTGTTTCAGGCGGACACAGTGACCATCTTTAAGATCAATGGCGGGAATCAGCAACATGATAGAAATTTGCGCAGGTAGAAAAATAACGCGGACAGAAAAAAGCCGGACACAACCGGCCAGGGAAATTTAGGGGTTCCAACGCAGGAAATTGCCCAGCAGAGCTAAACCAACCTGCGCGCTCTTTTCCGGGTGGAATTGAACGGCGAAGATATTAGCGGTTGCCACCGCACTGGTAAAGGGGATGCCATACTCCGTGCGCCCGACCACTTGGCTTTGCTGTTCCGGACACACGTAGTAGCTGTGCACGAAATAAAAGCGGCTACCATCGGCGATACCCTGCCACATGGGATGGTCTGCCACCTGTGCCACCTCGTTCCAGCCCATGTGCGGCACTTTCAGGCGCATACCATCAGCAGCCACCATGGCGTCGTCAGGAAAACGACGTACCTCTCCGGGCAAAATACCCAAGCCCGGCACATCACCTTCTTGGCTATGCTGGAACAACATTTGCACGCCAATGCAAATACCTAAAAAGGGATTTCTGGCCGCAGCGTCAATACCCGCATCGCGTAAGCCACGGGCAGCCAACTGTGCCATGCAATCTGGCATAGCCCCCTGCCCTGGTACCACCACCCGGCTGGCCGCAGCCACTTGTTCCGGATCGGAAGTCACAATAATGCGTGCATCTGGCCCTACATGCTCCATGGCCTTAGCCACAGAGCGCAGATTACCCATGCCGTAGTCAACAATGGCGACGGTATTCATATTCTGTTTTCAGCTGAAAGAATTAGAGAGCGCCTTTGGTGGACGGCACAGCGCCCGCCGCTCTTGCGTCAGCACTTACCGCCATGCGCAATGCACGGGCAAAGGCTTTAAACAAGGATTCCACTTGATGGTGGGTGTTCTCACCACGCAACACGTCCAAATGCAGCGTCACGAAGGCGTGGTTCACGAACCCCTGAAAGAATTCTTTAACCAGTTCCACATCAAATTGCCCAATCGTCGCTTTGGAGAACGGGGCGTGCATAATCAAGCCCGGACGTCCCGACAAATCCACTACAGCACGGGACAAGGCTTCGTCGAGAGGAACATAGGCGTGGCCGTAGCGGGTCAAACCCTTTTTATCCCCCAAGGCTTTAGTGAGCGCCTGCCCCAAGGAAATACCCACATCTTCCACTGTGTGATGAGCATCAATGTGCAAATCACCTTGTGCCTCAACATCCAGATCCATCATGCCATGCCGAGCAATTTGATCCAGCATGTGATCCAGAAAAGGCACACCCGTATTGAGATTTGCGCGTCCCTGACCGTCCAAATCGAGCTTGACCCGAATGCGGGTTTCCAGGGTATTACGGGCTACTTCGGCTTGGCGCATGTTCGTTTGGCAAAGAAAAAACCCGCGCATGATACCATCGCCCCACCAAAAAGTGACGCACTCTCCGAAAGCGGCGCCGGGTTTGCATTAATAGCGCCTATTCTACGGCTAGTCGCTGCTCTGTTTTCTCCGGCAGCACGCACGCGCCGCAGAGATCACCCCTCCGGCTCCCCCATCCTCGGTACGCTACAATGGGCGCCCCATTTCGCCTCGGAGCTAGCCCGTGCGCTTCCTAAATCCAAAAACAGACTTCGCGTTTAAACGCATTTTTGGCTCGGCAGAGAGTGGCGATATTCTGATTTCGTTTTTGAATGCGCTGCTGGAGTTGCAAGGGGCGTATCGGATTGAGGAAGTTGAGATTCTCGATCCTTACTTGGCGCCTAAGATTCGGGGCATGAAAGACACGTACTTGGACGTGAAGGTGAAAGACGGCCAGGGGCGTTATTACATTGTGGAAATGCAGGTCTTGAATGTGGAAGGCTTTGAGCAGCGCATTCTCTACAACGCCTGCAAAGCCTACGCCGGACAGATTGCTCGGGGCGAGGATTATCAACTGCTCACCGATGTAGTAGCGCTGACTATCACTGACTTTGTGATGTTCCGCGACCTGCCGGGGCTCATCAATAAATTCAAATTGCGCGCCAGCGACGGCACGGTGTACAGCGACGATTTGGAGCTGGTGTTTGTCGAACTACCCAAGTTTGACCACCCAGAAACCGACTTAATCACCCCTATGCAGCGCTGGCTGTATTTCCTGCAACGGGCGGGCGACTTACGGGCCGTGCCCGCCACTCTGAGCAACGAAGCCGCCATCTGCCACGCTTTCGAGATTGCCAATAAAGCAGGCCTAAGCCCCGAAGAACTCGATGACCAGGAACGCCGGGAAATGTTCATCCAAGACCAACGCGGTGTGCGCACCAAAGCGCTAGCGGAAGGACGGGCTGAAGGGGAAGCGATTGGCGAAGCTCGAGGCCGAGCAGAAGGGGTAGCCATTGGAGAAGCCCGAGGCCGGGCGGAAGGGGAAGCCAAAGCCATGCAGCTGGCGCTGGATAGACTCATCGCATCGGGCATGGATGAACAGGCCGCCCGAGCCATGCTGGGTTTAGCATAGCCCGCACCTTCTCTGAATACATTCACAGCCACTGAATCCATGCTTGGTCATCTCGTCTTACCCGCACTACTGCCTGCCGATAAAAACTTCCGTGCGGCGTCCGCTCAATACTCTTTTCCAACCTTGGCCTTTATTTTGGGGCGCGGGCAAATGCGCTGGTCAGCCCCACAAAGCCCAGAGCAATGGCTACTCAATGAATTCCAGCAGCCAGAAAGCAGCGTGGCGCAACTGCGGGCTCTGGGTGAAGTGCCCAAGCTGCCGTGGGATGGCCCTTGTTTATGCGCCGATCCGGCCCATTTGCACTTCACTACCCAGGGACTGATGCTTTCCGATGCCGCGACCCTGGACATTAGCCTGGATGAAGCCCAAGCCCTGGCGGTGAGCTTGAACCAAGAATTTGCCGATATTGGTGAATTTCATGCCGCCACGCCGCAGCGCTGGTATCTCCGCCCCCGCGCTGCCATTCAAGCCCAGTTCTCGCCCTTGGGCGATGCCACTGGACGGCGTGTTGATCCTTATCTCCCCACGGGTCCGGAGGCTCGACTGTGGCATCGTTATTTCAACGAGTTGCAAGTCTTCCTCCATCACCACCCGATTAATCAAGCACGGGAACAAGCGCGCAAGACCGCCATTAATTGCCTGTGGTTTTGGGGCCAAGGACAGCCGCCCCAAGTCCAAGCCAGCCCTTATCAACACTATTACGGTCAAGAGCCGGTGAGCCAAGGCTGGGCACGCCTGCACGGTTTGCACCGCCATGACTCTTTCAGCGCACCACTACCAGCGCCGTTCTTGGCCCTGTGCGCTGATGCCCGGCCCTGGGCTTTGCAAGAAGATCACGAGGCGTGGTGCCGTTCTGTGGAACAGATTGACCAAAACTGGCTGGCTCCCGCCTTGGCCGCTCTGCGCGCCGGACAGATTCAGACCTTGCGCCTCAGCCTACCCGGCGACCATCAATGCCTGGATATCCAACTCCAGCGCCGGGATTTGTGGAAATTCTGGCGTCGTCCTTTAAGCGTCACGGCGCTGACGGTACACGAAGAAAACCGCCTCTGGCCCAAGCCCGTCTAAGCCCCCTTTAGCCTTTGAAAGCCGCCCATGACTCAAATTCTGGAACGGAAAATCCCCCAGCGCGCCTACGAAATGCTCATGCAGCAAGGCGTGCCGCCTGTGTTAGCGCGCTTATTCGCCGCCCGTGGCATTGCCCAGAAATCCGACATTGAACACACCCTGCCCGGCCTGTTGCCGCCGGATAGTCTGTTGCACATGGACAAAGCCGCCACCCTGCTGGCCGACCACATTGCCGCGCAAAAGAAGCTGCTCATCATCGCTGACTACGATTGCGATGGCGCCACCGCCTGTGCCGTGGGCGTGCGCGCCCTGCGCGCCATGGGTGCGCGGGTGGATTATCTCGTGCCCAATCGCTTTGAGTACGGCTACGGCCTGTCGCCGGAAATCGCCCGCCTCGCCGCCCAGCACCAACCGGATTTGCTCATCACCGTAGATAACGGCATCGCCAGCGTGGAGGGCGTGGCGGAAGCCCGCCGCCTGGGCATGAAGACCTTAGTCACCGATCACCACTTACCGGGAGATGAACTGCCGGAGGCCGAAGCCATCGTCAATCCCAATCAACCGGGTTGCCCTTTCCCCAGCAAACATCTGGCCGGGGTGGGCGTGATGTTCTATGTAATGCTGGCCTTGCGGGCGGAACTGCGCCGCCGGGGCGCTTTTGCCCAGCGCCCAGAACCCAATCTCGCCACGCTCCTCGATTTAGTGGCTCTGGGCACGGTGGCCGATGTGGTGCCCTTGGACAAAAACAACCGCATTCTGGTGGCCCAAGGGCTCAAGCGCATGCGCGAAGGCAAATTACAGCCCGGCGTAGACGCCCTATTCCGCATTGCCGGGCGCGATCCCCGGCGGGCGGGCACCTTCGACCTCGGCTTTGGTGTGGGACCACGGCTCAATGCTGCCGGGCGCTTGTCCGACATGTCCATGGGCATCGAAACCCTCATTTCGGACGATCTAGGTCAGGCCATGAACATCGCCCAAGAACTGGACAAGCTCAATCGAGAACGGCGCGCCATCGAAGCGGAAATGCAAGAACAAGCCCTAAGCCAGCTCGATGAAATCGCCGATGGCGAAGACGAAAGCGCCCCGGCCCTGGTGCTGTTTGACCCCGACTGGCACCAAGGCGTGGTGGGCTTGCTGGCCTCCCGCGTTAAAGACAAGCGCCACCGCCCGGTGATTGCCTTCGCCCAAGGCGACCCGGATCAGCTTAAAGGCTCGGGCCGCTCCATCCCCGGTCTGCATTTGCGCGATGCCCTGGATTTAGTGTCCAAACAAGCCCCCGGCCTGATCCTGCGCTTCGGCGGCCACGCGGCGGCGGCGGGCCTCACCATCCGCGAAGACGACCTACCCTGGTTTGAAGAAATCTTTACCCAAGTGGTGAACCAAATGCTCACCCCCGCCGACCTGGAACGGAAACTGGAAACCGATGGCCCTCTGGAATCCGGCCACATGAGCCTGGAATCCGCCCGCCTGCTCAACAGCGAAATCTGGGGCCAAGCTTTCCCCGCCCCGGTGTTCAGCGATGTCTTCGTGGTGGAAAACCAACGGGTACTGAAAAACAAACACCTCAAACTGCATCTACGCAAAGGCCAAACCCGCTTCGACGCCATCTACTTCAACCACGCCGACCCCGCCCCCGCCGAAATCTACGCCGCGTACCGCCTAGACATTAACGAATACAACGGCGTCAGCAACGTGCAATTGGTGTTGGAGCATTTAGACGCAGCCTAGCGACCTACGCCCAGCGGATGCCATGACCAACAAAAAAATCACTGAACTCAGCGAGCGCATTCGACGCCTGGAAGACGAAATCGAGCACGAACTGGGACAGCGCCGGGCGGCTTTTCATGCGGATTTTGAGCACCACAAAATCCGCTTTGAGCAGGAGCTCTTAGAGTTTCCCCCCCGCTTTAAAGTGTGCCGTCTGCGCTATATTTTTTCCGCCCGCCTTTGGGTGGTACTGACTGCACCCATCATCTACAGCGTCATCATCCCCTTGGTACTACTGGATATTTTTGTCAGCCTTTACCAATGGGTTTGCTTCCCGGTGTATGGCATCCCCAAAGTAAAACGCCGCGATTACTTAGTCTTTGACCGGGCACATCTGGCCTATCTCAACACCATCGAGAAAATCAACTGCGCCTACTGCTCCTATGGCAACGGCCTGGTGGCATACAGCCGAGAAATATTTGCGCGCACGGAACAATACTGGTGCCCCATTAAGCATGCGCGCCGCATCCTTGCTAGCCACGAACGCTATTCGGCCTTTGCCGACTTTGGCGATGCCGAAAGCTACCGCCAAGAGCTCGCCCGCCTGCGGGAAGAGCTACACAAACTCCAGTCTTGAGCCCAGAAACAACACCGCCCGAAGGCGCTAGCAGCTCTTCGGGCGGCGGGTGTGCGCTGTAGGCATCACTACCCACGGGCCTAACGATTGTTAGTGGTGGTGATGACCTTCGCCACCATGCACGTGGCCGTGCTCCAGTTCTTCCTGAGTCGCTTGACGCACGTCGGAGATGGTGCAAGAAAAGACAATCGCGAGGCCAGCCAAAGGATGATTGCCGTCGATAACCACTTTGCCTTCGGCGATGTCGGTAATGGTGAACACCATTTCTTCGTCTTCGTCGTCACCAACGCGCTCAAATTGCATGCCCACTTCGATGTTTTCCGGGAACATGGACGCAGGCTCGATCAGCACCAGGGTTTCGTCATAGTCGCCAAACGCATCTTCCGGCTGCAATTTCATTTCCAGCTTTTCGCCTTGGTTCTTGCCGTGCAGTGCCTCTTCCAGCATGGGGAAAATCCCATCGTAACCACCGTGCAGATAAACCAGAGGATGTGCGCCGTCATCAATCAATTCGCCATCCGTGTCGGTCACACGATAGTCAAGAGTTACGACACAGTTTTTCGCGATTTGCATAATCTTTCCTTTGTCTAAACAACTTCAAAATAATCACAGCATCTGACTGTGGGCACACACATCCCGACGCCCTTGCTCAAAAAATCGAGCCCAGCAACGGCACACCACAAGTCGCTTTGTAGATAACTCACTGACTCATGGCGTAATTGGGGGCGGATTCTAACTGACAGCGCCAACAAAAAAGCCGTCACAGCCACTTTATTTGGCACTTATTACAATGATTAGCGCCCAGGGGCTACTTATGTGCCTGCTTGTAGCTGAATTCAGGGCACTCCCCTACCCGCCTTTAACGTCAAAGGCCATCAGCACAAGAAATTTGGAGATTTCACAGCAAAGAGCGGACGGAGAGAGGCCTCTCTCCGTCCGCTCCGCTATAAGACCCACGCCCCTCGTTAGGTGATTAAGACAGGCGCCCCAAGCGAGGCAGCCAGCGCTTCATACCCCGGCGCGCCAGTAAAGCCACCCCGAGTAACGGCAAGACTGTGGGCGCGGGAATCGAGCGAGGATCGTTACTTTCCCGGAAAGCATTGCCAGAGTCCTCTGCCACCAAAGAGGCGGCAATCACCCCTTGTCCATTGGTGCCGAACAAGAAACGCACATCATGAATATCGGTTTCCAGAAAACTTTGCTCGCCATCTTCCAGCTTAAACACAAAGGTCAAGGAGTTCTGGATGAAGGGATAACGGGCACCACCCAAGCTGGAATTCGGCAACGTGCCAGGGCCAATACTGCCGTAATCGGGGCTGGCGTTACCCTGCTCAATTTCTTTTGCTTTGAACACACCATTGAAACCCGTGGTCGCCACCCCAGCAGACGCACTTAAACGCGAGCTGTCGGCCAGTTGATCTGTCCAGGACTCGGCCAAAGAAATAGTATCGTTATAGCTGGTAGCGCTCGTCCACACATGACTGCCGTCGGACAGACGAATCGAATCCAGCTCAAGACCTAGCTTGCGATCTGTATTAAACACCAAGCCCGTCAAAGCATCGCCTTGCACGGCGGTAACACGGGTGGTATTGGCCAGGGTCAGAATCAATTGACTGCCGAGCACAGTGAAATTTGCTTGGGCCGACAAACCTGAATTACCTGTCTCAGGGTTATAACCGCTACCGGAAAAACTCACGGTTGCCTGGGCCGTAGCCGACAACAGCATGCCAGACGCACACCAAGCCAAGGCCGAAGGCCAAGCCCGATTTGTCGCACACAGATATTTAGTTTTTCCCATGTTGGATTACCCCAAGTAAGAAGTTTTCTTACACAGCTTAATCCTAACACAATCTTTCAAAGAAAAATAAGACTAAAGTAATAAGGTTGTGACTAAGTTGGCAAGGCATCCCAGACTAGGCGCGCAATTAACGCGCACACCACCCATAAGAATATGATGCGCACCAAGCGCGCCCCATGCCGCAAGGCCAACACACTCCCCAACTGGGCTCCGGCCACATTGCACACCAACATAAGCAACACCCATTGCGGGATAACGTAGCCATTAGGCAAGAAGAAGGCCAAGGCTGCGAGATTGGTGGCCACATTGACAATTTTGGCTGCCGCCGAGGCATGCAAAAAATCAAAGCCAAACACGCGCACAAACAAGAAAATCAAAAAACTGCCCGTACCGGGGCCAAAAAAGCCATCGTAAAACCCAATCACCGCCCCCAATAGCACGGCATAGGCGCGAGTACGTGCCCCCATCTTGAGTGGCTGATGGCTCTGACCAAAGTCTTTATGCACAAAGGTGTAGCCCGCCGCAAACATAAGCAAAGCGATAACCAGGGGCCGCAGCCATGCCTTGGGCACGCTGGCTAGGGCCTGCGCGCCCAAATAAGAGCAAACCAACGCGGCCAATGCCGTGAGCAATACCATGGACCAAGGCAAGACCACCCGACGACTGTAGCGCCACGCTGCACTGAGGGTGCCAAACACGCTGGCGCTTTTATTCGTGCCCAGCAAGGCCGCCGCCGGGAAGTCTTTGCCAATACTGAATAAAGCGGGCACTTGGATCAAACCGCCGCCACCCACCAACGCATCGACAAATCCCGCCAATAAAGCCGCCAAAGCCAAGAACAACGCCGCCTGATCGAGCATCACCCACTTTCTCCCGCACAAGTAGTAACGCCGGGAAACCCCGGCGTTACGGTGAACAACACAAACCTAGGCTCGCGCTACTTAGCCTTGTCTTTGGCGGCTTGAATGGCCTCACTCACGTATTTTTCTTCTTCAGAGCCGGGCGTCAGTTGCTTTTTCAAGAACTCCCAACGGGTGATGGCTTCTTTATATTGCCCCCGGTTGTAGGCCACGGTTCCAGCCATCATCAGCGCATTGGGGTTATTGGGCTCTGCTTTCAAGACACCATTGAGCATACGCACGGTATCGGCATCCACCTTGCCCTTGGTACGGTAGATTTCCAATTCCACCCGCTCCAAGACCACGCCACTATCAGCCCCCAGTTCTGGGCCAATTTTGCTATAGGCTTGATGGGCATCGTCCAGACGTCCCAAGGCCTTATAGCTACGGGCCAACATCAACCAGCCCTTGGGATCATTGGGATCTTCTTGCAAACGGGCCGCCAACTTGCTGACCATGTTCTCAATATCCTGCTTCGAGAATTTTTTATCCGCAGAGGGGGCGCTCGCTTGAGGCAGTAGGGTTTCCGGCGTACCAAAAGCGAAATACAAGGGCAAAGAAAGTAGAGGCAGGGCCGCAATCAGAGCCCAAGCGGTACGAGGCACCCCCGGCTTTGCCGCCACCTGTACTTCTGCGGGGTCTTGAGTCACATCTTCCAGCACCCGCCGCGCCAATTCTTCTTTAGCCGTTTGATAATCGGCTTCAGACAAGGCGCCGGTGGCCCGGTCTTTGTCTAATTCCGCTTGCTCGTCACGGTAAATGGCCGCATTGATGGCCTGACGATCCAGCTTTTTATCGCCACCACGACGCAACAGGGGCCGACACAACATCACTAACACAAAGGCCAGCAGCACCAAAGCCGCCACGGCAAAGCTATACAAGGGACTCATACTTTATCCCCCTGCTTCAGTAGCTCTGCGGCACGGGCTTTTTGCTCCGCCGTCAATTCGCTGACCACTTCCGTGCTCGAACGACGCTTTAAGAATTTAAGCAGACCAAAAATCCCGGCAATCAGCAGCAAGAAGGGGCCAAACCACAACACCCACGTGCTAGGCGCCACCTTGGGACGATAGAGCACAAAGTCACCGTAGCGCGCCACCAGATAATCCTTCACTTCCTGGTCGGAATTGCCTTTTTTGATTAGCTCCCGCACCTCAACGCGCAAATCCTCGGCCAGGGCCGCATGGGAATCAGCCAGAGTTTCGTTTTGGCACACCAAGCAGCGCAGTTCCTTACTGATGTTTTGCAAACGGGCTTCCACCGCAGGATCTTGGGCTAAGGGTTTAGCTTCCCCGGCGTAACTGGCCGTGGCAGCGCACAGCGCAAGGCTAAATAAAAGAGTGAGGAGACGCATATCAGGGCTGCTTTTCCAATTGCTCAATGAGGGGAAGAATTTTCTTTTCCAGGGCTTCAGGGGTGATCGGGCCAATTTGTTTGTAACGAATCACCCCAGCTTTATCAATGAGATAGCTTTCCGGCACGCCATACACGCCGTAATCAATCCCCACACGCCCGGTGACATCCAAGGCCACATGGGCATAGGGATTGCCATGCTGACTCAGCCACGCGGCAGCCCGCTGCTTTACCAGTGTGGTTTCAGCGTCCAACTCCATCTTTTTGCCCGACAACTCATCATCGCCACGCACTTCTTTGTAGGACAGGCCCACGATAGGCAGGTTGTTGCGCTTGGCAAACGCCACCAACAAGGGATGCTCTTGTCGGCAAGACACACACCAAGACGACCAGACGTTGAGCAGCCACACCTTGCCCTTCATATCTTGGGGCGAAAATGAGCCCGGCTCAGCTAGGCGAGGCACGCTGAAATCCGGGGCGGGCTTGCCCACCAAGGGCGAAGGTACTTCCCGTGGATCACGGTTCAAACCGATGGCAAGAAACACCACTAGCACCAGAAATACCGCCAAAGGAATCAGAAAACGTTTCACGCTGCGCCCCCAGTCACCTCGCCCGCCTTGCGAGCACTCAAAGTTTTAATGCGATAACGACGATCCGAGGCCGCCAAAATTCCGCCCAAAGCCATCAATACCGAGCCGATCCAAATCCAATCCACGAACGGCTTGTGATACACGCGCACGCTCCACGCACCGTCATCGCCATCCAAGGGGTCACCCAAAGACACATAAATGTCACGGGTCAAACCGGGATCAATGGCGGCCTCAGTCATGGGCATGGCCGAGGTTTCGTAGTTACGTTTTTCCGGGCGCAAGACCGTCACCAATTTATCGCCCTGCATGAGGTGCAGCTCACCACGCATGGCTTGATAGTTGGAGCCTTGCACAGGCTGTACGCCCTTGAATAACACCTGATACGGCCCGGCCTGCACCGTGTCACCCGGCGCCATGCGCACATCTTTTTCGGTCTCGTAGTTCTTGACCATGACAATACCCAGCACGGTGGCGGCCAAACCAATGTGCGCCAAATGCATACCCCAGAACGACAAAGTCGGCTTACCCACTTTTAAACGCTCTTTAATCTGTAGTAACGAGGCCAACACAACCCACACCACGAGAGCCAAGCCCAAGGCCACCGCAGCAGACCAACGTCCAGCGACAAACGGCAATGCCACCCCAGCCACCACCGCCACCAACAAGGGCACACGCAAGCGCTGCAACAGGTCGGCGAAGGTGGCGTTTTTCCAACGGGCCACCGGCCCCACCACCATCAGGAACAGCACGGGCACCATGACTGGCACAAACACGGTATCAAAATAGGGTGGGCCCACAGACAACTTGCCCAAATTGAGCGCATCAATCACCAAGGGATAGATCGTGCCCAGCAGCACCGCCCCGGTGGCTACTAACAGCAGCACGTTATTCACTAACAGCAGGCTTTCACGGGACAAGACGCCAAACTGGCCGCCATGACTCACCTTGGGCGCCCGCCATGCGTATAGCGTTAAGGAGCTCCCCACCACCACGGCCAGGAACACCAGAATGAACAGACCCCGCCGAGGGTCGGAGGCGAACGCATGCACTGAGGTCAGCACCCCGGAGCGCACCAAGAACGTACCCAATAAGGATAAGGAGAAGGCACAAATGGCCAACAGCACCGTCCAGTTCTTAAAACTGCCGCGCTTTTCCGTGACAGCCAGCGAGTGGATAAGCGCCGTACCCACCAACCAGGGCATGAACGAGGCGTTTTCTACCGGATCCCAGAACCACCAGCCACCCCAACCGAGTTCGTAGTAGGCCCACACGGAACCCAGGGCAATCCCCCCGGTAAGGGAAATCCAAGCAGCCGTCGTCCAAGGCCGAGACCAACGGGCCCAGGCCGCGTCTAAACGCCCAGAAAGCAAGGCGGCAATAGCGAAGGCAAAGGCCACGGAGAAGCCCACATACCCCATGTACAACATCGGCGGGTGGAATACCAAGCCGGGGTCTTGCAACAGCGGGTTCAGGCTACGCCCTTCTTCCACCCCTGGCGCAAGGCGCAGAAAAGGATTGGAGGTGGACAAAATAAAGGCCAAAAAGCCCACTGCCACCAGACCCAACACCCCTTGTACCCGCGCCACCATATCGTCCGGCAGGCTACGGGAAAATACCGCCACCGCCACCGACCACATGGACAACATCAGCACCCACAGCAACAAGGAGCCCTCATGCCCACCCCACACCGCTGACATGCGGTACATCAGAGGCAGTTGGGTATTGGAGTGTTCCGCCACATACATCACGGTGAAGTCGTTATTCACGAACGACACGGCCAAACACGCGAAAGCGACGCTGACTAACACAAACAAAGTCCACGCGGCGGGACGAGCTAGGGCAATCCAGGCCGGAATGCCACGCTGCCCCCCTACTAGCGGCAGCACCCCTTGTACCAGGGAGACCAGCAACGCCAGCACCAAAGCAAAATTGCCAAGTTCAGGAATCATGACGGGAAATAATGGAGTAAAACAATCAAAAGCCGGGGATAAACCCCGGCTTAGCATCGGGTAGAGCTGACACGGTGGCGCTTACTTCGCCTGCATCTTCTCCACGCCTTCTTTGTGCGCCTTATCCAGCGCCGCTTTGGCTTCTGGCGGCATGTAGTTTTCGTCGTGCTTGGCTAATACATTGCTAGCGGTAAACAAACCATCCGGCCCTAAGCGACCTTCTACTACGGCGCCTTTTCCTTCCTTGAACAAATCGGGAAGAATGCCGGTGTACACCACGGGCACATCTTTGGCGCTGTCAGTCATCACGAACTTAGCGGTGATGTCCCGTCGATCTAAGCTACCCGGCTTCACTAAACCACCAATCCGGAACGCTCTCTCTTTGGGCGCTTTGCCATCCACCACTTCCGTAGGTGTGATGTACAAATTCATGTTGCTATTTAGAGCTTGGAACACCAAGGTGGCGGCCACTCCCAATACAGCCAAACCACCCACAACGATGGCTAAACGTTTTGTACGCGCTTTCACTGGTTTTCCTCTCGATGCGCAAAGGCTTCGCGCCGCAGACTCTTGATAACGGCTTGGCGACGATGGCGCACCATCATGACTTCGAGCACCATGGCTAGAGCCGTCACACCAAAGCTTCCCCAAACATAGAGGGCGTAACCGCCCATCGCAAAGAACTCTGCCGGACTTCCCCAGTTCATGCCTTGATCTCCTGCAATTCCGTGACCCACGTAGTGTGCCGTTCTCGCTCCAAAATAATGGCCCGTACTCGGTAAAGCGCCACGGCAATGCTGTACATCCACAAGCACAACGCCATCAGCAACATCCCCCAGAGCATGGTATGCGCCATGGTCGGTGCTTTATTCAGGGAAACCGAAGCACCTTGATGCAGGGTGTTCCACCACT
>JACCDO011659711.1_pt1 | contig 26067 bp, 31 predicted proteins | sample 7446101 | NCBI WGS metagenome assembly JACCDO01 (sample SAMN15323440, study PRJNA562643) | freshwater metagenome | isolation source: river surface water | place: USA:Blue River Watershed | collected 2017-08-16 | reverse complement strand
AATTTAGAGAATACACGACGAATGATAGCGAATACCACAGTCTCGAAAGAACCAGACGCATCTGCTACTGCAGCTTCGTTGATTAAATAAGACGCTTGGTTTTCATATAATTGCGCGATGTTATCTTTTTGGTGACCGTCAAGACCTTCTAAAAAGCCCAAGTCATCCCATTTTTTGATGGTATCTTCTTTGATAACACGAAGGTGCTTAAGACCGATGTTACCTACCATACCTGATTCTAATAATGCTCCCATTTTGTATGTTTTTGTTTTTTTTTGTTTAATTTATTATTTTATTTTACTCATCAAATCTTTCATTCTCTTGAATTGTGGATTCTCATATGCTTTTGATTCCGCTAATACTTCTTGAGATGCCGATGGTTGAGGAGTGTTAGAGATTTTTTCGACAACTGATTCAGTTACTGGTTTTTTAGTTCCTAATTCAGCTTTTATTGTGTTGAACAAGTTTTTAGACTCATTCATTGTAGAAATTGAATCAAATCTCTTTAAAATGTTCATTTTCTCTTGTTTTGTTGTAGAATGTTCAGTAAATAAACGAGTAGCGTAAGCTAAGTTTGCGTTGAATACTGCGACTTCGTTAAGTTTTTCTTTGAATAAAACTAACGCCTTTTTATATTCAGCATTTTGTTTTTTCAAATTCTCAACCTCTTCGTTCATTTCGTGACGACCTGCTTCATATGTTTTCTTTTGAGCTGGTCCCCTTACTCCAGTACCGAAAGTTCTTGCCGCTTCACCAACCTCTTCTTCGTGAGCTTCTTCTTCCTCTTTTTCTTCCTTTTCTTCTTCATCTATCTCGATTTCGTAGATTGTTTCTTCGTTTGACACTTCCTCTTCTTCATTCCAACCGCCTTCTTCCATATTGTCTTCTTCGGCAGCCATTTGAGGAACTTCAGAATCGTCATCGAGTTTGATGATATATTCTTCTTGACCATCGCCAAATTCGATATTACCACCGTCTTTTTTAACCACAATACCATCTTCGGGTTTCATAGCTTTAAAAACTTTTAAAACTTCTTCATCAGAAGCTCCGGTCATATCCATTACGTCTTCGTCATCCATTCCCTCGTCGCTAGCTGGTAATTCAAGTTCAGATGAATCATCATCTCCCATTTCGTCACCACCCATATCGTCTAGAGAATCTAACGAATCGATGTCTTTGTTATCGAGGTCATCTTCATTTTCAGCGTCATCGTCAGCAGTTTCCTCTTCTTCAGAGCCTGCTTCCTCTTCGTCTGACATATCATCTTCCTCTTCTTCAGAATCGGGTTGCTCAGACATTTCAGTGTCCTTTACTTCCTCCTCCTCTTCTTCCAATGATTCTTTAAGCAAATCGTTTAGTTCTTGCTTCATTACTGAAGAAAGTATACCTTTTGCATTTTGCTTTACTGCTTCTTCAAGTGTTCCAACTTGAAGTAACGCTTGTTCTAAAATTGATTTTTCAGTCATTGTGAAATTTGTTTTATTACCTTATAAATAGTGCTGAAAAGAGAAAAATTCTATTTTTCAATATCATCAACCCTATAAAATTTATTATTTTGATAAAAAGCTATCTAATTTTCCCATTAATTTCTTCATTCTATCATCAACTACGGGTTTTTCTTCAACCGCTTCTTGATATTGTTCTCTTTCAGATGGGTCCGCAAATACATAAGCACCTGGCGTAGAAGGAGACGATACTAAATCAAAACAAACTAATTCAAAATCTTCCTGTACAATATTTTGACCTTTAATACTTTTTAATGAACCCACACCACGTGATGAGATACCAAGTGTTGCTCCATTCATAATTAACATTGCGGCTTGGTCTCCCTTAGTTGAAACAATACCCATCTTTCTCCAACCCGGAGACGTAAACAATTTAATTTTACCCATTAACATTTTACCGTCCCACCACGTTTCAAGAATTGAATGTGATACACGGTCTAAATCAATAAGAGATGATGATGGGTGGTTTAATTCGTTCAGAGCACCTCCCTTTTTAATAAGAGATTGATATTTTTCATTCTCTCTCTTTAAGATAACTTCAGGATAAATCCTACCGTTTTTATTCGGGGTGTCGAACTTTTGTAAAACAGCATAAAGGATAAGGTCTTGTGAAAAGTCCATATCCTTCATTTCTGATATAATTTTTTTATTGTCGTCGGGGGACACGTGACCTGCGTCGTATTCGATTAATATTCCTTTCCCCGTTTCGTTCGGACCTAATATTTTCATTTATAGATATATTCCTATAAATACATCAATATCGGTATTATTTTTTAGATTTATTAAAATTGAATAGTTTTTTATCACTAAGACACTCATTAATGACCTTTTCTGTTAGTTCACTAATGATATTTTTAATTTCTTTAGACCTAACATCGAATTGTTTTTCAACATATAATGTTATTTCTAAATTCATGAAAGACTTTTTTTCTAATTTAATTCCTTTAGTTCTAATATCTAAATCTACAATTGATTGTTGTTTAAATAATGGATTTTTTAAATTATAGACCAATTCTTTTATTATTCTTCTAGATTTTAAAATAGTATGGTCAAAATTTTCGGTCTCATTTTCTGGTTGTAACCAAGAGTTTAATTTTAAATAAATGGTTTTAAGATTTTTAAAGTCTACGGTACCATAACCATATTTTACGTTTTTGTAAGTCCCTAATGGGATATACTTACCTGTTTTCATTTACATTTTCATTTCATTTATTTTATGGTGTTAATAAAATATACTTAAAAAAAGATTAAAAACCAAAAAACTTTTGTATATTTAAAAATATATTTATAAGATATGATTATAATAGATTTATCAAAAGAAAAGAACATTGAATCGGCTTTGAGAAGCTACAAAAGTAAAGTTCAAAAAACTAAGCAAATTCAAAAATTAAGAGAAAGACAAGAATTTGTAAAACCTTCGGTTAACAGAAGAAAAGAGGTTTTAAAAGCAATACATGTTCAAAAAATAAAAAATGGTCTTAATTAAGACCATTTTTTAATTCTGTTAATCTGTAGTAGTTTAATTTAGACGTTTCCTTTTTAAGTACTTCATCTTTTACTGTTGATAATTTTTTAATCATATCCGAATCTGTAGATTCGTTAATTAATGTTCCTATTTTATCTAATAGTGATTCTTTTAATTCTGTAGTTTTTGTTTCTAAATCAGTTTCGCTTAAATCTAAAATTGTTTTTAATTCCGTTCTTTGTTCTTCCGATAATGTGTTAGCGTATAATACGTTAAAATTGTTTGCTAAAACAGCGTGTAATAAGTTTTCGTTTACTGTGTAAGTTTTACTTGTTTCTACTACGTTTTCTTTTTTTGTTGTTAAATGTTCTACTAGTTTTAATTTGGCAATAACCTTCTTATCAATGTTGTTTAAGTTGTCATCTTCTAAAAGTTGGTCAATGTTATCATATAGTTCGTTAGACTCAACTTGAACGTCGTAAACTGACATATTCAAAACTTCACAAAAACTAGTTAATTTCTTTGATTTTTCTTTTAAAAGAGAACCAAGTTGCTCAACATATAATTTAGCTACTTCCTTATCTTCAATGTATTTGTTTTCAATCTCTTCATAGAAAAGATACATTTCCTTAAAGTCTTTATTCTTCTTAACAACTTTAATCAAATTTTTTGTATTACCTTTAAAGTTATCGTTGGTGTAAGCCTCGGTTAGTTTCTTTAGTAACTTAGACTTTATTTTCCCAAAATTGTTCATTTTTAATCGTTTAAAATATCTTTTATTTTTGTCTCTATTTCATAAATATTCTGTTGTGCCTTATCCATATTAAATAAATCATTTAATTCTAAAGATTCGTCACCCAACATACCTAATATTTTTGATTTTTTTGATTTTTGAAAACCTTCACTTAATGGACCTTCTCCTCCACCCCCTGCTGGTGGTGCCGCTGGTGTTGGTGATTCGATACCTCCACCTAATCCTCCTAATCCACCTTCTTCACCTCCCGCTGCCGCACCTGAAGCCTCTAACGCCTTTCTTTCTTCTTCAGGTATACCGTACTTACTGTCAACCTCATCAAATATTCCTGAGCGTTTAATAATATTTGGTGTTGCGTTCAATTCGGCACCCATCGCACGTTCAAGTCTTTGTTGTTGTAAATCTAATAAAACATCAGCATCACTCATACCAAGAATATTTTTCTTAGCCCATGTATGTGATACTGGTAGAATACCAATTTGAGATTGGTCAGATGTGGCATCCTTATACAATGTAATCTTCTCTTTCCAACTTTCAATTCTTAATAAATCAGATTGTTGAGACGGGTTAGTTAATGATAATTGGAAGTTATTCAACTCATCTTCTAAACCTAAAAGATATAAATGAATTAACGCAATCTTATTTAATTCTTGTATTAAAGATTTTTGAATTTTATTAATTGTTCTTGCAAAACGAATATCCATCAATGCAAGATTTTTACCGTCACCTACAACTTCTTCAAAACCTAAGAACGCCTTAGGAATACGAAGTGCAGCCAACATCTTTTTTTGAATATATTCAATATCAGCAATTTCACCTAAGTTCTGTGCACCTGGTAATGTTTCAATAGGCATCGTTTGTGAAGGGTCACGAACAGGAATGAAATAATCTTGGTCTACCGCCATTTGATTAAATCTCATATCCACTTGACCATTACGTGGGTCGGAAATTGGTTGTCTTTTAAATCTGTTTGCAACTTTTTGTACATAAGGTTCAATATCCTTATCATCCATGTTACCTACAAACACTTTAAATACACGTCTTTCAGGTGCTCTCGATGTTCTATAAATTAACATCGCGTCTTCAGCTAGAAGTAATTGTTTCCAAATACGTCTAATTTTATCTAACATAGAAGTACCATATGGTAACTTTCTATCATCACCTAATAATCTAAAGTGTGCAACTTCCCAAGCTTGAAATTCCATGTCTTTATTTTTCCATTGGAATCTTAACTCTCTTGATGGCATTTTAACATCGGGGTTTGCGTTAGGTGTTTTAGATGACGCACCTTCAATTCTTTCTATTTCAATATTTGGTAATTGTTGACACCCAACAATACCTTTCTCAGGGTCTATTTTTATGTAAACAAAATCATCACCATACTTACACACACCACGAGCCCACATTTGTAGATTTGTATTAATATCCAATTTATTTAAAAACAAATCTTCTAATGTTGATTTAACTCTATCTGATTCAGAATAAATTGTTAATATTTCTCCTTTTTCAGACATTGTTGTAGACTCTTCTGCGTAGATATCAAGAGCTGCTGAAATTTCAGGAGTAAACTCCATAGATTCGTAGTCATAATATGCTGCCAATCTATTTGGTTCGTAATATACTGATTGATTGTATAATGAATTATCTAATTTAGCCCATTTGTCGGCAATATATTGAGATTGTTGAGCTTGAAGCATTGCTTTTTCAAACTCTTCTCTACTATCTGTTTTTAATAATTCATCTTTATTGAAATTAAATGATGGTGTTTCTTCTTTTCTCGATTGACCAGGAAACCCAAACATGTGAGTTAATTTCTGAAAGACTGTTAAATTCTGTTCTGCCATGTATATAAATACTTTTCTTTATAATATAAACTAAATTATTAACATAGGGAAGGATTATTTAGGTGGTCCAAATAACCACATATATTCTTGATATTGGTTTTTACCGGGCACATTTCTTACATCATTAAATGCCGGATTATTGTCCATTCCCATCGAACCTACTTGGTCAAAAGATGTACCATATGAATAGTGAGACCTATTATTTGGTTCATACGTTCTTTCAGATAAAGTCCAAGACTCTAACATGGCTTTATTTGCATTTTCATTTTTTTGTAATTGATTAAAACAAATGTCAGCCGCATACAATGCCATTGAAAGACCCATAATTGCGTCATCGTGTGCACCCTTCATATGGTCAGGTCTACCGTTGATGTAAACAAAGGTATTAAGCTCATTTAATAATCTATTTGACCTAACAGCAAAACCTTTTCTTAATTGTTCTTCAAACGCCGCAATTATCTGAGTTCTTTTGTTATTAAAATTAATACCGGGTATTTTATCCATCGCCTTTTTATTCCACTCCCAAATATTTTGAGTGTTAATACCTTCGATGTATAGATTTTTATAGTTTAATTCTTGTAATTTTCTTGAGGTTGCCACACCCATTCCACCGGTAATATCAGTTACTACAAAGGCGTTACCATATAAAATACCCCATTTATATACAATTGACGCTAAATCATCTGGTGGTATTTTGCCAATATATTCCGCAACTTGTTCTCTATCGTCAAAATCAATTATACTAATTGCGGAAAAATCTTCACTATCACCTCTACTTACGTCAACCCCCATAATATATCGATGTCCTTGAATCGGCTCTTTCCATTGCCAAAAAGTACCTTGCATATATTTTTCAATGGGTTGTCTAATCATATTTTTTGCAATATTTTCTTGAGTATCACTCGGAATTACACCATCACCCGAACCCAAGAAATCACACTCTAATTCCTGAGCAATTTTACGTCTATCATATTTGAATTTTTTAGACATAGATTCAAACCAAGATGAATATGGTTTATAACCTTGTTCTTCCAATTCTTGGTATTTTTCAATATCGAATTCGTGTAAAACAACCTCATCATCATTGTACTGTTCTCTATTTAACATGTAATGACAAATATCATTACATTTAACCCAACGTAAATCTTTAGTATAACGAGGGTCTTTAAACCATCTTAAATCGGTAATATGGAAATCATTTAATCCACGAACCGCTTGGTCGTATACCCCATAATAAATTGGGTCGTATCCGTTTGGTGTTGATATGAGAATAATCTTACCACCTGTTGATAGGGACGCCATAGATGCCGCCCAAAAATCTTCACCGGCCTCAATATATGCCGCTTCGTCAAATACAAGTACAGTCGGTGTAAAACCACGAAGAGCATCCGCAGATGTTGCAACTGCCTTTACTTCTGAACCATTATTTAATCTAAATCTACTCTCCGAGTTTTTATCAGGAGAGAAACCAACATTAATCCATTCCGGCCATTGTTCTAAAAAATGACGAACTTTATTCGCCATCTCGATTGCGGTGTCTCTTTTGTTAGCAATAATCAAAACCCTTTCAGGGTTCTCGGGTTTTGCTAATTGTAATTTTTTTGATAACCATGCGGCAGTTACTGTGGTAACACCGGCTTGTCTATATTTTTTTGTAATATTTTCGTTATAATCCTCGTAATCTTGTATTAACTGTAATTGGTCAGGAAAAAGATTCATTGGTACATATTTCTTCTGAGTATTATCATACGTTTGAAGATATGTCCTTAATGCATATGGAGTATCCTTCATTATTTTGGCGTACTCCTTTAATTGTTCTATTTTAGAATTCATATATATAAATATGAAAAAAGGAGGTTAAAACCTCCTTCTATATTATCTTGCTGGTACTAGCTCACCGCCATCGTCATCATCATCTAAATCATCATAATCGTCATCTTCACTAAACGATATTCCAAAACTAGCTAAAAAATCTGCCATTGATTCATCTGTTGTTTCAGATGTAACATCATCCAAATCCTTTCTAAATAAATCTAAAGACTCTTCATACGCTTCTTTCTTTAGCATATCTTTAATTCCATTAATATACTCATTCATTAATCTATTACCAACCTTAGTTTGTCCAATTGCTTCTTTCATGAATGTAAGAAATTCTTTAGGTGGTAATGAATATATTGTTTGGAAAAAATACAATTGTATTTCTTTCATGTTTTCCGCACCAAATCCTTCGCCGGGAATCATATCCATTAATCTTTCCCAAATTTTTGGTCCAATTCTTATATCCCAAGTTTCTTTATAAATGGTATCTTCATATTCTCTAACCTTTTCCCACATATCTAAATCATGTTCGCCAGATTTTGTCTTAGGTGTTCCGTGAACCGCCATTAAATCTAAAAATCCTTTAAAACACTCATGAACTAAAACCGGAAAATTAACACCTCTAACTCTGATTACAGGTCCATTTTCCCCTTGTTCAACTTCTTCAGTACCCGCTGGTTTAAAACCGGGTCTATCTATTTTTGAATTGATATCTTCATCTTCTAACTGCCAGTACATTGCATCATTTACTGACATCATAATACCGTATAAATCTACAATATTTTTTGAACCGGTAATCTTTTTAATTTCATCTTCCACCATATGGTAGCTATAATGACCTTTTTCCGACGCACCTTGTGTTATGGCATTTATAAGTCTTCTTTTTGCTCTCTCTAAATTTAATTTTTCTAAATCAGTGAACAAGTCTTTTTCTACCTCAATTTCTTCGGATGTTGGTTCCTCAGTTTCTTTTTCTTTATTAAATCCACCAAGACTCATATCTTGTAGTGGGGTTAATTTAACATCCCATTCAACACTTCCCTCAGGTATATCAAACTCTTCCGTAACCAATCTAATAGCCAATTGTTCAAGCTCAGTTGCATGTGATTTTTCAATCATCATAATTTGGTTACTTGCCTCTTTCATTAATGCCATTAATGAATCAAATTTTTCTTCCCCTCTCATTGTTATTGGGAGCTTACCTCCCAAATATCTGTTAACTTTCTCCACAACTTCTTTGTACCTTTCAGAACCCAAAAATTCTAAAAAGTTTTGCCTTTCTGGTTCATCGCCAGCCGGCATTGGTACTTTGTTAAGGGGAGTTTCGCCTGACTTTAATTTCTTTTCAATATCTGGATGTGGTCTATGTTCACTGTCATAGTCCATTGCCATTTCGTAAATTTGTTCTGCGGCGGAAATTTCTCTTGCGATAATTTCCATAATATCTTTTTTTCTCATTATAATGACATTTATATTTTTACCTTAAGCTGCAATTTTTTCAACTTCAGAATCTTTTTCAGCCTTAGGACGTTGTTTTGGAATGATTTTAGGGATTACAGGATTTTTTGGTTTTGTACCTGGGTCAACTTTAGGTTTTACAGGTGCCGGTTTTGTGGTTGTTCCGCTTTCCTTAACCTCACTATTCATTGATTTTAAAGCATCATATTTAAACATTTCTGGAAATTTTATACCATTAACTTCATTTATTTTAGAACTAATCATTTCCATAATTTCGTTCTTTGAGGTTAATATATGAAAAAATTTCTCTTCTGCCAAATTTTCAACCCATTCTTTTGTTTCCGTAGTTTCTTTTTTCTTTTCTTTAGATGGTTTTTTTTCTTTTAGTTTTTCTGAATCCATAAATTCAGGAATACCATTGTGTCCCTTTGTTACTTTAGAACCAACACCACTCTTTTTTTCTCTTAATTCAACATTCATACCCGTATCAGTAACTTTTTTTATGTCAGTTGGGTTAGTACCCTTCTTCATAATAACCGCACCTTTACCCGTTGATTGTTCAGATTGCTCACCTAACATTCTTTCGGCTAAATCACCTAACTGTTTATCTGATAAATTAACCAAAGTTTTTTCTGATAAACCTTCATTTATAAGTTTTTGAACTAATTCAAACCTTTTCATATGTCTTTAAATTTAATTTCCTCTTTTATTAATGGGAATCCTCTTTGTTTTAATTTTTTAACGACATTATCTAAAGATTCACCAAATTTGAATGTTAATCTTTCGTCTTCTGAATTGATGTCAAATTTTTCCCACGCAAGTGCAACTACACCATCTACAGCATCAATAACTCCGAAATAATCGGAGTCTTGTACTAATTCTAAATTTAAATCTGTATTTTTTAAAAGTCCCACCAAATCAACATACTCAATGTCAGGTGATTTTGGTAATGATGTAGCTGAAGATGGAATTACAAACCACTCGTCCATGTCAATTTCAGTACTTGTGCTGAATACAAACTCGTACTGTTTTTGACCTTTATAATCGGAACCAATTTCATTAACATATATTAATTTCATTTATTTGAAATATTTTCCAAGTGTGGTGTTAATACTGTTGCTAATTTCTTTTTTAATTTCATCTAAATCTAACTCAACTTCTTCATCTTCCATATCTTCTTCGTCATCATACATATGAGAAGGTTCATCGTTATCTATTCGATAATCATCCATCGGGTCATAATCTAAATGTGTTCTGTCTTCATATGCCGAATCAGGGTCGGGAGCATACTCATCGTATTGTTCGTTTTCTAAATCTGCATATTTTGATAAATCGACCTCACCACCTTCAACTGAAGAATTAATGAAATTTTCTAAAGCATCCATTGAATAATCTTCTTCACCTAATTCTTCGTCACCTGTTGGTTCTTCGGCCGGAACTTCATCTTCTGCAGATGGTTCTTCAGCGGGAACTTCTTCTCCACCTTCTTCGTCTTCCTCTCTTTCAAATTTCTTACCGATTTCTTCTAAATCTTCTAATTCTAATTTATCTAAATCAACTGCGGATATAACCATGTTTAAAACGTACTTGATGTCATCGCTTTCCATTTTCATATGTTGGTCTCTAAGTTCTTGACCTAACTTACCCGCATATTTTTGTATTTCCGCCATATAGTCAGAACGTTTAGATTCTGCTGATTCTTCTCCACCCTCTGGTGACATTTCAGCATCAGGTGTTGGTGCAGGTTCTGCTCCCATATCATCTGATGGCATGTCTGCAACAGGTGCAGGAGCCGGTTCTTCCGTTGGAGGTGCGATTGGTGCATCTGCCGCTGGGTCTGCTAATGGAGATTCTGTTTTTGGAGATGATGGTTTTAAAACGTATTTCGTTGCCTCATTTAACTCTTCTTGACCTTTTAATAATTCAAGTCTTTTTAATGCTTCTGAATATGAATTAAACTTGTTCTTATTTTTCATGAACATACCACCGATATAATCAAGTGATGATTCATTTAAACCACTTTTTACATAGTATCCGTCTTTTTCTTTAACGATACCATATACACAACCAGTTTTAGATTCTTTAACTAATTCTGGTTTAGCCGATGCGGTCTTTTTATTTTTTTCGTTGTAGTATGTAAGTTCAAGGATTCTTTTTAATTTTTCGTCCGCTTTTAACTTTTCACTACCAAGAGGTTTTAAATCTGCCATTGTTTTAATATTAAGATAAACTTATTCTTATCCTATAAATACATAGATATAGGGAAAAATATTAAGGTATTTATTGTGTTATGGACAATTTTTTATCTGTTATGTCCGTTTTTAGTTTGAGTAATTTCTCTATGTAACCATTTCTACGTAATAATTTGAAGGTTAAATTTTCATATGAATACTCACCTCCTGACTCCAACCCACTTTGTCTAAAAGATTTTATTTTCTTCCTTAGATTTTCTAATTCATCCAAAACATTTTGACTTTTACCCTTTTTGATTAAATAATCAATCTTTTTTGCGTAATCCTCACCTTTTTGTAGAATTTTACTATCGTCAATATTAGGTGATTCTTTTTTAGGTTCAATTACCCATTTATTATGTAGAATAGAATAAACACCAGATGAAATATGAGGCTCATTTATGTCTTGAACGTATAATTCTACGTCATATCCTTTTATTTTTACGTCATGTTTTTCATTCCAAACATTCTTTTTTGCATCAAAAAATTCCTTTAGTAAATCTATTGGATATTTTGATTCTTCAAAATCTATAATAATATGTAAATCAACGTCAGAATAATTTGACCAATTATAATTTGATAATGAACCTGTTAATACAATATCATGTATGAAAAACTCAATTCCTAATGTATCAATAAACTCGTCAGATATTTTTAATAATCTTTTTCTAATATCCGCGTGCATTGAAATTTTATCATTTGATATATCAAATATTTGATTAGATAGAGATTCTTTTGGTTTAAAAGAACTAACTATTTTCTCATCCTCCTCCCTATCTTCAATCAATTCTTCAAATAAACTCATGATATTTTCTTGTAGGTGTACTTTTTTCCTATGTTCTCATTGAAAAACTTACCTTGAGATTCTGCCAATCTAAACTTGGTAAAGATGTTCCACGGAACTTTATTATATTCATAAATAGCACCATTGTTAAAAGTTACGTTTAAGTCTTCTGTTTCTGTATTATATGATGCTTTTTGTAAATTTGATGACTTGATAACCACCTCAATAAGTTTACCATTAATGTTTTCTGATATAATTCCCATATAGTTGTTTTTTTAATAATATACTTAATAAATATCTAAAAGAAAACCCCCCTGATGTAGGGGGGTTATGTTAACTGATTTTTTTAAAGGTAAAAGAATCTTTAATATTTTTTATGAAAAACTTACCTTGAGATTCGGCAAGTCTAAATTTTGTAAACAATAACCAAGGTACTTTTTTATATTCATAAATCGAACCAGATGTAAAGGTTATTGTTAATTTTTCAGTTAACGAATCATAAGATGCACATTTTAAACTTGACGAGTTAAAAATGACATCCACCATCTTACCGTTAATTTTTTCTTTCTTTATACTCATATAGTACTATTTGTTGTACTATAATATAACGAATTTTATGGAAATAAAAAAATTAATTTAAAGAAATAAATCTTTCTAACGATTTCTTCTTATCTATCGGTAATTTTAGTTCTAAAATACCATTTTCAACCTTACCTTCAATATCTTTTTCTTTTACATCATCAGGTATTGAATATGATTTAGTAAAACTATTCATAAAGTGACGAGTTTCGTCTGATTCTTCTTTTTCAAACGAAATCCTCAAGACACCTTCTTTGATAGAAATCTTTAAATCATCTTTGGTTAATCCTGGTACACTTATCGAAACCGCGTATTCGGTTTCACTCTTAGACACTCTTGTTTCAGGTGTCTTTAAAAATTTTGAGGTTTCAAACGCACTTTCAAAACCTTGGAAAAATGGGTCTTTAAATAATGTTATCATAGTTTTTATTTTTTTAATTTGTATTTTACAAATTGTAAACCAAATGTCTAAAACTGACATTTAGACATTCGTTAGACATTTTTTTAGACATTTTGACATTTATTTGTTTTTTAGAATAATTTATGTTAAGTTTGTATAAACCAAAATATTGATAGAATGGCAGTAGACTTTTTTGAAGAAGGACCAACAATTAACCCTAAAAAAACGAGAAAAGGGTCTAATACACCAATATTAGATAATTTTTCGAGGGATTTAATAAAGCTTGCTGAAGATGGCAAAATTGACCCTGTGGTTGGGAGGGATAAAGAAGTTAAAAGAATTGCACAAATTCTTTCTCGTAAGAAAAAGAACAATGCGGTAATTGTGGGAGATGCGGGTGTTGGTAAATCGGCGTTAGTTGAAAAATTAGCGTTGTTGATTTATAAGGGGGAATGTCCAACAAATCTTTTAGATAAAAGAATTATGGCTTTAGATTTAACTGCATTAGTTGCGGGTACAAAATATAGGGGTCAATTCGAAGAAAGAATCAAGGCGATTTTAAATGAATTACAAGAGGCTCCTAATGTTATTGTATTCATTGACGAATTACATACTATGGTTGGTGCGGGTAATGCGAGTGGTGCCATGGATGCTGCAAATATTCTCAAACCCGCATTGGCTAGGGGAGAGATACAATGTATAGGTGCAACAACATTTGATGAATTTAAAAAACATATAGAAAAAGATGCCGCATTGGTTAGGAGATTTCAAAAGATTATTTTGAAAGAACCAACTATGTCCGAAACTATTGAGATATTAACCAATTTAAAATCATCCTATGAATCATTTCATAAGGTTGAATATGAAGATGGGGTAATTGAAACTATTGTAAAGCTTTCAGGTAGATATATTACTGATAGACAATTTCCTGATAAGGCAATTGATGTATTAGATGAATTGGGTTCCGAAAAAAGAATATCTCTTAGAATACCCGAATCGATTGAAAAATTGAAAAAGGCCGCAGACGAAATTAAAGAGAAAAAAATACTTGTAGTTAAAAGTCAAAACTACGAACAGGCCGCAAAACTTAGAGACGAAGAAAGAAAAATAATTGAAAAATTAGAAGACGAAAAAATAAAATGGTCCGAAAAACAAAAGGATAATAAAATTCCCGTTTCAATTGAGGATGTTTACAATATAGTTTCTTATGTAACAGGTGTACCGATTACTAAATTAGATACTAAAGAAACTGAGAAGTTATTGAAGATGGAAGAAATTCTTTCTAATAAAGTTATTGGTCAAGATGAGGCTATTTTATCGATATCAAAAGCAATTAGAAGAAATCGTGTCGGTATTAAAGACGCCAATAAACCTATCGGTTCATTTATCTTTTTAGGTTCGACAGGTGTTGGTAAAACATTCTTAGCTAAATCGATTGCTGAGTTATTGTTTGATGACCCAGATAAAATCATTCGTGTCGATATGAGTGAGTTTATGGAAAAACATAACGTTTCAAAATTAATCGGTTCTCCTCCAGGTTATGTTGGTTATGATGAAGGTGGACAATTAACTGAAAAAGTTAAGAATAACCCATTCTCGGTAATTTTGTTTGATGAAATTGAAAAAGCACATAAAGATGTTTTCAACATATTACTTCAAATTTTAGATGAAGGTCATTTAACAGATTCTTTTGGTAGAAAAATAAATTTCACAAATACAATTGTAATCATGACTTCCAACGTAGGTGCTAAAAAAGTTTCGGACTTTGGTGGTGGGGTTGGATTTACAACATCTTCAAGTGACCAACAAAAATATGAGGTTAGAAAATCAATTATTCAAAAATCACTTAAACAACAGTTTAATCCTGAGTTCTTAAATCGTATTGATGATGTTATATTGTTTAATTCATTGAATGAAACAACATTGAAAAAAATTATCGATATAGAAATTCAAAAATTAACTAATAGACTTACAGAAAAAAATTACAAAATCAAATTTGATAAGTCAGTTACGGAAAGAGTTTTTGAATTAAATTCGCAAGAAGAATACGGAGCAAGACCACTTAAACGAATTATTCAAAACCTATGTGAGGATTTCCTTAGTGAAGAAATTTTAAAGGGTAACATAAAGGAAAACCAACCCATTACTTTGAAATATAAAGACGAAAAATTATTTATTTCCAAAAAAATATTATAAATACTTGACTTTTTTATATAGTCATATATATTTATATTCTTGGAGGTTCTCTTTGTCGATTACCTTTTCGTTTTTACATAAGTAAGTGGGGTTGAACCCACCGAAAGACCTTAAAACCCCGACAAATCGTTGGGGTTTTTTATTGAAATTTGTTTATGTGAACCATATTTCGTATATTTACTATTATGAAAAAATATACATTTATTTTAGCTATTGGTGTTGCATTAACACTATCAGCATGTGGTTCAGGGTCAACCGCAACCGAAACAACCGACTCTACGGCGGTTCAAGCCGACACCACAGTGGTGGCAGATTCTACAACAGTTTTGACAGACTCAACTGCAAACGTTAAATAAAATTTGAGCCGGATTATTTCCGGCTCTAATTTATTTTACAATTTAAAATCTCTCCCATATGGATACAAAAGTTGAAAAAGAAGGTGATTTAATCTTACTAAGAGGTTTACCTGGTTCAGGTAAATCATTACTTGCAACCATCATATTACAAAATCCTTCAGGATATGAACCTGAAGTGTTGTCGGCAGATGATTTTTTTACCGATGATAAGGGAAATTATAATTTTGAACCAGAAAAAATAAAAGAAGCTCACAATTATTGTCAATTCAGATGTTCAGAAAGAATGAGACAACAAAAAATGAGAATCGTGGTAGCAAATACATTTACCCAAGAATGGGAAATGGACGTATACTTCGATATGGCGAAAAGATATAACTATAGAGTTCACACCGTTATAGTTGAAAATAGACACGGAGGGGAAAATGTACACAATGTACCTGAAGATAAACTCAAACAAATGAGAGACCGTTTTCAAATCAAACTTTAAATGAGCGAATTTATTGTTTCATACACAGATGTAGTATTCCCACCAAAAAATAATAAAGATGATTTCTTTAGACTTATTAGAAAAATATTATCAAGATGGTTTGTTATTAAAACAAACACATCCAAAATATGATTTGACCATTTGGAATTATTCTCCAAAAGTTCAATATGATAAGTTATGGGATAACGTTACAATCCAATGTCGTGGTTTGGTTACAAATTCAAAAGGTGACATTGTCGCAAGACCATTTAAAAAGTTTTTTAATTACGAAGAACACGTACCAGAAGATATACCTAATGAAAATTATGTTGTCTATGAAAAAATGGACGGCTCATTAGGTATATTATTCAACTATGAAGATGAATGGATATTATCAACTCGAGGTTCATTCACATCAACACAAGCCATTAAAGGTCGAGAGTTACTGGAAAAATATAATTACAATAGATTAGTTAAAGATTACACTTATCTATTTGAAATTATCTATCCCGAAAATAGAATAGTTTGCCATTATGATTTTGAAGATTTGGTTTTATTAGGAATAGTACATACATCAACAGGTGATGAAATAGACATTCATAATGATAACAATGAAGATATTAGATTGAAAAATTTAATAAAAAATATAAATCTAAACATTGTTGCTGTTTATAAAACTTGGGGCGAAAGTTATGATTTACTTAAAGAAGAAATCAGTAAAGATAAGGAAGGTTATGTAATTCGTTTCAAGAACGGTTTTCGTATGAAAATCAAAGGTGATGAATATAAACGATTACATAGAATATTAACTAACATATCTAATAGAGATATTTGGGAATACTTAAAAGACGAAAAACCATTTGATGAAATATTAGATAAGGTTCCCGATGAATTTTATAATTGGGTTAAAGAAACTGCTCGCGATTTAACTATTAGATTTGAAAATATAAATAAAGACTATACTGAGATTTACGATAATTTAAAATCTCAAAATTTAGATAGAAAAGAATTCGCTCTTAAGGCAAACCATTATAGACATTCTAACATTTTATTTAGTATGTTAGATGGAAAAGATTATAAAAATAAAATATGGGATATATTATATCCAACATATTCAAAACCATTTAAAAAAGATGAATAAAGACAAAATAATGTTGTATTTGGATGATATAAGAACTCCAAACGATAAAGAATGGGTTGTTGTCAGAAACTATGAACAATTCGTTAGTCGTATTAATCAACACGGATTAGAGAACATTGAAGTAATATCACTTGACCATGATTTGGGTGATAGTGCAATGGTTGAATATTATAATAATGTAAAAGATAATTATACATTAGATTATAATAATATATCTGAAAAAACCGGTTACGATGCTTGCAAATTTATTGTTAATAGAAGTATTGAAACCGGCATACCATTACCACAAATATATGTACACTCAGCAAATCCGATAGGTTCGGGTAACATGATGGGATATATAAACAACTATTTAATGAATTGTAGACTACCCCAAACATGTATTAGAGTTCAAATTCCACACAGGATAGATGAACCATTACAACTATCCCCCGAAGCTAGAAATTTAAAGTGGAAAAATAAATAAATGAATTTTTGTTAAATAAAATATTTCATATAACTTTATCAAACTAAACCAAAAAAATCATGGCATATAAAGGAACAACAAGAACCCCCTACAAAAAGATTTATTTCAAAGGTAGATATAAAGATTTTACCGATTTTTATGATGAGGCAAAAAAACCAATTTATGAAGCAATTATAGAAGTTTTTAAAGGATTTAAAGACAATAATAAACGTGTTTTAAGTCTTTACTTAACCGCTTTAATACAAGGGTTAGAATGGGACTCAGAATTTAAGTTTAATAGAAATGAAACAATTGTACTAATAAGAGACGTTTTACCGTTCTTTGAAGATATTGAAGATTATGAAAAATGTGCCGAAATAAAAAATCTTTACGAAGAGTTGACTAATTCAAAAAAATTAGTTACAATTTAATTGTATCTGGGAGAGAGATACTTTTTATTTTTTGTCATATCCCTAGTCGTTTTTACGGCTAGGGATTTTTTATTGTACTATTAGAGGAACTTCTTGTTATTATTCTATTTTTCTTTGTTTTATAATATTTTTGTTGTATTTTTCTAATAGTTATATAAAAAAAATACAATATGTTAAATTTAATTATAGGATTATTCTTACTTTGTTCATCGTTGGGAGTAACGATTGCGAAGACAACTAAAGATTACGGATTTAAAAAACAAAGACAACACACCGAACCGTTAATAATTGATAAAGAAGTAGCTTAAAGCATCATTCTACTACCAATTAAAAAATTACTTAACATTGGTGAACCCGGTGCCGTATTTAAGTTTAGTTTATAATTGAAGCTGAACCCAAATCTTTTAGTAAGTTTATAATCAAAAGATGAACCAATTAAAAACCCAAAATGTCTATTTACCGTTGTTTCATTTGTAAGTGTGTTATAACTAATTGGTGAGAACATCATAAATGTCTGTGGAGACACTGTTAATTTTTTAGAATACTGATATGGTTTCGTCCAAAATACTACACCCGATGTTGAAAGGTTTATACTTTTCTTATTGTCTGCTGCAGGTAATACTAACACAATGGTACCTACATTGTATCCGAATGTGCCAAATTTTGGGTGTGGTTTAATCCACGTATAACCCAATAGACTCATATAATTTCCATTTAAATAAGCCGCGGTTACCGAGTAACTATTAATCGAGGATAATACCCCCTTATCGTTTAGTTTCAATTGTGTCATTCCGCCAGATAATGCGAATTGATTAAAAGTTGACCAAATCATACTGTTTAAACTATATGATTTGTCACCCATTAATGATGATTTAGAAACACCAATAGATAAGATAGCATTATATGAACCATCTTGGTTTTCTGCAGTTGTTAAATCCGATGCCAATAACAAAGGATTAGTATTTTGAGCTTTTTGTTTTTTCTCTTCTTTCTTTTTCTCTTCTTTCTTTTCTTCTTTTTTCTCTTCTTTAGATTCTTCTTTCTTTTCTTCTTTAGATTCTGATTTAGATTCTTCTTTCTTTTCCTCACTCTTACTTTCAGATTTTGATTCAGATTTAGACTCACTCTTAGTTTCAGATTTTGATTCAGATGAAGATGATGAGCTACTTTTATTTTCAGATGAAGAAGAACTCGATGATGAGTTTGATGATGTATTTCCACCAGATGAAGAGGTATTTGTTGAGCTGGTAGATGATGACGCTCCATTAGCGGCTGAAGATGAAGCCCCACTCGCAGCAGAAGATGATGCACCACTTGCGGCGGAGGACGCAGCACCACTAGCTGCCGATGATGCCGCACCACTTGCGGCAGAAGATGCCGCATTACTTGCTGCCGATGATGCCGCCGATGATGCTGCGGATGCGGCTGCAGAGGCTGCGGCAGATGCTGCAGCTTGTGTTGCCTGTGTTACCGTTTGTTGAACAGTTTGTTGAACCACTATATTTGTAGGACAGGCTCTTGAATTATATGCAATATATGTCGCTTGTAACCAAGACTGCATTGCACCTGCCTGTACTTCTAAAGGTGTAAATGTTTTTACTTGGTCATAAAAAGAAACAAAGGCATTACCATTAACGTATGTAATTGTTGCAATTTTTACTTCACCACTACACTTATCTATATAAGTTTGTGACATGGTTGTTTGACCCTTTGATACAAAACTAAAAATTAATAAAAGGAGAGAGATTATTATTTTTTTCATTTAGAAGTTTACACCTAACCCAAATGTTTTGTTATTGATTATTGGGTCATAATCAAACTTTATTGTTAAATTTTTGAAATCATGTAGTGCACCTATTTTTAGTGTTGTAAAACGATTTGAATATTTTGGGAATGTTATGTATCCACTTTCATCCTTTCCTCGATATCTTACGATTTCATTGACATTACCTATCATAAAATGAAGTCCGGTTCTTTTAACTCTTTTTCCAAAACCAACATAAAATGAGTTTAATTTAACCAAATCATCAACAAGTGGAAAATCAACAAGTTCCAATCTTCCATATGGATAAAAAGTTGACCTATCGTGTGTAAAGCTGTATTCTGTTATAAAATATCCCTTCCCCCCAATTGTAAAAAACCCCCCAACTTGATTATTGGTTGTTGTTTGTATACCAAAATTAATAATTGGTTTTTTTCCTCTTATTGTATCTCTCTTACCATCGTCATATACATATATTCTCTGAGGTTGTCTGTATCCCCAATCATTCCAATAAAATGATGGTGACCAATAGTTCCATCCGAATGCAGGTGCACCCCACATATTCCATCTACCCCAACCCCAATTATTATAAAACCATGGGTCATGAATTATAATGTTAGAACCTGGTCTCGTTTGTTGTGGTCTATTAAATTCTCTTGGAGATTGATTTCTCCATCTACTAACATCATTTCTTTGTGGAATCGATTGTTGAAATGATGGGGTACTTCTTTGTGGTTGAGGTGGGTTACTTCTCCAACTACTAACTTGCGAAAAAGACAAAACGGGAATTAATGTTAATAAAAATAATAGATTTTTCATAAGTATTATTATTTTAGTTACTTATAAATATAAAAAAAGGGGGTTTTAAACCCCCTTTAAAAATTGTTAATATTTTTTATTTTGTAAAAATACCTTTTTTAATCATTCTATCTAAAATATTTGCAACTGCAATATCTAAAGCTTTTTTAGTTGCAATACTAATTGTTGATTGATTAAATTTTATTGGGTCAACAGTGGCATCAGATAATAAGGTTAACTCTCTGGTTGTTTTTGCCTCACCCAATCCAGAACCACCAAATACCACACCGGTTTCCGCGTCAGTAAATCTAACTTGTAGACCAATACGTGTTACCATATTATCCTTGACACCGTCTTTTAGATTGATAGTTTCATCTTCTGAGATTGAATAATCATAACATTCAATTGTTACAAAATATTTTGCCAAATTAATTTTACCACGACCATCTAATTTATTCTCAGAAATTCCTGCTTGTGAAGCTTGGAATTGTTTTACCATACGATTTTTTATTTCGGTCTTATCTTCGGTAAATTTAAAACGGTTAAGATTTTCCAAATATTCCATTGAAATATTTGCAACACCAAGACCAACCCTTTTTTCTTTTAACTCAGGATACATCTCATATACTTCATCAGATATACCTGCTTTTAAAATTTGTATTGGAATTTGTGGTCCTTCGTAATCAAGATATGCGGATATATCTTTCTTCTTTTCAAAATCGGCTTTATATTCTTCTGTTTTTGTTTTACCGATTGTTTGTGCGAATGTGGTAAATGTAAATAATACACCAACCACTAATAATATAGTTTTTTTCATATTGTTATTTTTCAGGTTCTTCGTACCATATATTATCAGGATTATTTTTAAATGTTCCGTCTATTTTCCAAGCAATTTCGTTTGAAATTTGTCCCGCCCTTTCATCTTGTCCTGTAAAATGTAAATAAACAAAAAAGATTTGAGAGGTTAATGCAAAACAAATCCAAATACACACAAAAGTTAGATATCCTTTGAATAGGATTTGTCCAATGTTTTTTAATGATAATTTCATAAAATATTTTATATATAAATATGACCAAAAAAAAGAGGAAGTCACTTGACTCCCCCTTTATAAATAAACTATCCTTCAGATTGATTATCTGCGTCTAATTTGGCGGCATCATGTTCAGCTTTTCTATTGATATACTTATCAACTGATGCGATACCAAATGAACCCAACGTAATTACTAAGAATCCGTTGAAAATGTATTCGTTAATTAATAATTCCTTACCCATCCAACCTGTAGCCAAGTCAACGAATAAAGCTATTACCATCATTCCGAACGATAAGAAACCAACTACTGATTTTTCGTTGATATCGTTATTGTCTTTAAATAATTCTTTAATAAATCCCATACTTTTTATTTTTTGTCATTTTATTTATTACCCTTCCATATGGTCATCAGGGTCCGGGTCCTTAATTTTACCACACTTGAGGCATTCCTCATCACCATCACCATCGACATCACCCCAAACGTGTTCACACTGTCTGTGTGCAAAATATTCATCTATTTTACCATCCCCATCAAAATCTAAACCATCCATAGTTCCGTCCCCATCTTCATCCACCTCCACACCAACTTTAGTTTTTGGTGACTCAGATGAAATTTTAGGAACCTCAGAACTAACAGGTACTTGTTCGTACATGTCGTTTACTTTTGGTTCATTTTGTGAGGACTCAATTGCCTTTGAAAAAGCTTCCGGTATTAATGGAGTCGGTGGGGTGTTATTTACCGGCATATCCGCGGTATTACTCATAGAAACACCATCCTCTTCGTCCATTTTTTGAACTAACATTTTATCTTTGTCTGTATCTGAGAACCAATAGTCAATGATTTTACCATAAGAGCCAATGAAGGCACCTAACATCAATAATAGGAGTTCTTTCCATTCGGCTGATGCTGAGGTATTAGATGTGATGGCACCGAAGATACCTCCGATGATTATTACAAATGAACCCAATACTAACGCAGTGATATACCATCTGCGTTTCATCATTGAGTTTAATAAATCTTTAAATCCACTTGGTTTTTCTTCTTCTTTCATATTACTAATACATCTAATTTTTATTATTAAGAGTTTTTTTATCGTCTTTCCCAACTCCATCCCTTTTTCTTACCTCTAATCAATAGATAAGTACACCCAATTGTAAATGATACAAAGAACCATATTGGTGAATTAATCACAATTCCTAAGATACATAAGGCAACTACTGAGATAAAACTTAACCCTTGTTCCATATTACCATTTAGGTGCTTCCTCTTTAAATTCGTCGCCTTCTTTCTTTTTAGGTTTTGGAGCTGCGGGTTGAGCTGCCGCTGGTTTTTCCACTACTCTTTCAATTACTTTAGTTCCACCACCAGCTTGTTGAGCCTGTTGGTTAGAGTTGGTAATATTAATTACAGGGGCAGGAGCTGCTGCTGGTGTGGCTTCTTTATCACCTCCACCTAATAATGTTGATAACCACACACCTCCCGCGGTTACCACAGTACCTGCAACACCGATTATTGTCTTTTTTAAACCTGACCAGGTTCCTTCTTGTTCTGTTTCTTCAGCCATTGTATTTTGTTTTTATATAATTATTATAATTTATTAAAATCTGTTATACCCAACTCTTTACCGCTCGCGTCATATAAACCAATTCTATATGCTGAACGAGGTAGTGCTGATGTATAAACCTTAAGTACATTATCACCCGCAATTACGTTCATCGTTTCTTTTGATACTACTCTATTTGCAATATCAAATATTTTTATAGTCACTGAACCCGCAGTTTCAGTTTTAACATTCATTGCAACTTCCGATGTAACAAAAACTGTTTGTAGTTTAATACCAACCGAATTTGACATTTTCAAATCTTCTGATATTGATTGAGGTTCGGGTAAAATATCTTCTTTGTAACACCCCATTAAAATTGTGGACATTAACACTATTGAGAGTAATTTTTTCATTTTTGTCTTTTTTAATTTATTATTATTGTTGTCTTTTTTAATTCTTTTTTATCCACGTCCTCTAGTACTAAATATAAATATCCTTTGGACAGAGAATTAGTATAAATCTTTTTTACATTTTCACCTATTTGACCACTAAATTTTTCTCTACTAACAACATTACCACTTATCTTATCAATTAAAGTTAAATAATATGTACCTGCAGATGGTATATCAAAGTAAATTGATTGACCATTTACAACACTACTCTCACCAACGTTAAATATTTTTTCAACCGGTGGATTTGGTATAGGTAATTCTGGTTTAGTACATCCCCATAGTATAACTGTAAACATTAATATTAACTTTTTCATTAGTTTACTTTTATTTTTAATTGAGACCCATTTTTATTAACCGCAGCTGTCGATGAAATTGACGTTAACCCCAATATACCTTGAATACCGATTTTGGGTATAAATGTTATTTTATATTCTGTTGTTTTATCTAATATAGTTGAACCGTCTGTAATTAAAGACCCTAACGTGATGTATGTACCTTTATTTGTTCCGAAATTCGTTGGGTTACCTTTTGTATTAAATTCTACTTTTTCAAATTCTAATGTGGTATTATCATAATTCAATTGAAATTGGGCACCAACTAATTCTTGTTGTAATGGGTCCAATGTTATTGTAACTATCACTTTACCACCAATATTTTCACTTACAATTGTTGCATTTACTTCGTTTGTAATTCTATTGCTAGTTAAATTCATGACTTTAATAGAATTACTCGCCACCCCACTTACTTCAGGTTGTGCCGAATGTGAAAGGTTGACATCCCCCAACCAACTAACACTTATATTATATGTATTATTTAACCCACCCAATGTGAATGGAATTAGGTTGCGTGTGTTATTGAATTGTGTTGCCCAATTTGATGTTGTTATTGCGTTGTATTCTGTTTTATTATACAATTTCATTAAATAAGTCAATGCAGTATATTGTGATAAAGGTTGTACACCTGTTAGATGTTGTAATAATTTGTATGTATCACTCTCATCAAACACACCATTCATATCCACATCCGCATTCATATATTGAATTCCGTTTGAAAATCCCATTCCACTTTGATTTCCAAATATACCTTTATCAGATAATTCCTTAAACGCCAAATAAACATCAGATACACCCACTATATTACCATATAATGTGTTTAGTTCCGTTTGATTTGAGTGAACCAATTCGATACCATGTGGTTTGTATCCCTGATTTATTCCAAAATCAAATTCGGCTCTCAATGCATAATATGAGCCACCATTTCTTATATAATTTACAAATGCGGATGTTGCAAAATTTAATTGAGTATTTGTGTTGATATAAACCTCAGTCCAACCATTAGGGTCATATGAATTATACGTTACAGGTCCGTTCCATAAATCAAATAATTGTAAACTATTGATTTTAGATGGGTCTGATATAATATTATTCACTTCTCTACTATCTATTCCAACTCTATATCGTTTGTTTATATTATCATATTCATACACAACACACCATTCAACTTGGCCCGCGGTAGTTACGGCTTTGAATGTTCCATTTGCCACTTTATTTGTATCCAATAAACTAGTCAAATCAACTTTACCCAACCCACTTAATTGTTTATCAGTTCCATTTACTAAATTCCAAGTATTGTTAGTGTAAGTGTATCCCTTTGCTGTAAATTTGGTTTCGTCAACATTACCACCAAAATCAACATTGAATGATGCTCTCAATACTTCTCCGTTTGAATGTGAAACACTATTGGTATAGAACTCCGTAAATGTTGCATCATCAGGGTTAGTCCAAGTTCCGAATTCAACTACATATGCACAACTAAAATTGTTTGGTAAATCGTTCCATTGAGAACCACCACCCCATTTAGTTACTGCGTAATCTTCATTACCACTATTGTTTGGCTCACCTGCCGCCCAGTTATTATACTGTCCTTGTATGTTTCCTGCAGTTTGTCCGTTTGAAGTTTTGATAAGAGTTCCTGCTTCAGGTCCTGCATCTATTTTCCATTGAGCTTCTGTGACTTCATCGGTTAATGCAAACCATATATTACTTTGTGGTACATTACTAAAAATAAATTGGTCTTCAGAAGCCGATGTTATTGTTACCAAATATCCCTGTTGACCTTTAAATGTTTGTTGAGATGCTAATGTTCTTGCGTTTGTATAGGTTGCTGTTGTTGATATCGGTCTATAAAAGTGTCCATTTACACCATTATAAAAGTATCCAACAGGATTTACAGTTGCAGCTACTGATAACTGAACATTTCCAACTACCGAGCCTGTGTTTACTTTTAGATTTGCCAATGCTATGTTGATATTGGCCATTGTACCTGTTACAACCAAACGAGTTTTATTACCGGGTAAAGTAAATCCACTTGCCGGTGTTAATCCATCCAATCTATCTAAATAAAATGTGGTTCCGGCCGATGGGTTAATTAAACTGATTGATGTTAATAGTGTTGCGGTTGAATTGAATCCGCTTAACACAAATCCACTAGCATCTTGTCCGTTAGTGGAAGGTGTAAATGATTTAGAGTCCGGAGCAGATACACTCTGTCCGAACCCTAAAAATGAAATCAATAAAAATAAAACTACTAATAGTTTCTTCATACATT
>JACCDO011130740.1_pt1 | contig 26067 bp, 28 predicted proteins | sample 7446101 | NCBI WGS metagenome assembly JACCDO01 (sample SAMN15323440, study PRJNA562643) | freshwater metagenome | isolation source: river surface water | place: USA:Blue River Watershed | collected 2017-08-16 | reverse complement strand
CAGCCTCAATACGGTCATTCCGGCGCAGGCCGGAATCCAGTATCAAAAGCCAACCAGCCTCAACACGGTCATTCCGGCGCAGGCCGGAATCCAGTGTCTTTGATTTTTTGTAGACACTTCACTTCGGCTCATGCTGCTTCATGCATTCCTCAAAGCGCCTGTCCCTCAGACCCACCGGCCCGAAGCGAAGATTCGGGAATTTGAACAACCAGTCGATCTCCGCATACCAGGCGTCCAGCGCCGGCTTGTCGAGGTCGCGCTGGTTGGCGATCTGGCGTGCGTTGTCCTTGATCTGGTTTTTCGTGTAGCCCTTCTTGCGCTCATAGGCAAAGGCCTCGGCATTGGCCGCGACGGATTCACACATTCTGCGAATCTCGGCGTGGGCATCGGCGCGAGCAGGCAGGTGCGTCAGGGTCATCAGCAGGGCAAAGGTCAGCAGCAGGGCTCGCATGGCATCCTCGCAGGGTGGGTCGGCACACAATCAGACTCGTTATAATCGGCAGCGAGCAGCGTTTTCTTGAGTGCCACTAGCCCGGCGCGTTCCCGGCAAAATAACAATAACAAGGAGTATCTATGGCAGTCACCGAACCGGCATGGTTGGAAGTCGCGTTGAACGGCCCGTGGTCGAGGCAGCGCCAACCGGGCATTCCCGTTACCGCAGACGACATCGTCCATGAGGCGCTGGCCTGCGCGGACGAGGGCGCGTCCATCATTCATTTTCATGCGTACGATCCTGTCACGGGCAAGCAGCGCGATGACTACGATATCTACGCGCCCATCATTGAACGGATACGCGCGAAGGCCGATGTCATTTGCTATGGCACGCTGCCATTCACCGGGGACATGGATTCGCCGAACCCTCTCACGCCGGCGCAGCGGTACACCGCAGTGGATAAGTTGGTGCGTGCCGGACTGATTGAATGGTCAGTCGTGGACCCGGGATCGACCAATATCAGCCGCTACGAAGAGATCCCCTCAGGCAAAGAGGGTTTCATTTACTCCAATCCGGAAAGCCATGTTCGCCACGGCTTATCGCTCGCGCAGAATTACGGCATCACGCCATCCTATGCGATCTACGAGCCGGGTTTCATGCGGCTGGGCGCGGCACTGCACCGCGCGTACCCCGGCGCGCCGATACCGGTGTTCCGGATGATGTTCTCGCAGCACCTCACGTTTGGTTTTCCGCCGCGAGAATGGGCGCTTGACGCTTATCTTTCTCTGCTGGCTGAAGAGTGCCCATCCGCGCCCTGGATGGTGGCAGGGCTCGGTGTCGAGATCGACGCATTGATTGAGCCCGCACTGGGGCGCGGCGGCCATGTGCGCGTGGGGCTCGAAGACGCGCCATTCGGGCATGCTGTGAGCAACATCGATCAGGTTCGCGGAGCGCGCAAAAAAATCGAGGCCTTGGGCCGCCCAGTGGCGACTGCGGGCGACATCCGGCAGCGCCTCGCGGGTGCGGTGCCGGGCTGATAAAATGGACGCTATGCGCAAACTGGTCGCCATTCTCCTGCTCTCGCTGATATCGCTGCAGACCTCCTGGGCGGCAGCGGCGGGCTATTGCCAGCATGAGCACGGCGTCTCAGCCACCCACTTCGGTCATCATGAGCACAAGCACGAGTCGCCCAAAGCAGTTCAGTCGGGCGCCACGTTTGCCGATGCCGATTGCAGCGTGTGTCAGGCCGGATTCCTCACTGCGCTGATGATCCAGTCTGGCGCTGCGGTGGCGGTACTCGCCTTCATCGAGCCTGCCGACGCCATTGATCTGCGCCTTGCGGCCCCACCTCTCGATTTGCCTGAACGCCCCAACTGGTCCTGAGGCTCAGCTCTCTGGCCTGAGCAGACGCTTTCTGGCTTGCACGGCATCATGTCGCGCACCGTGAGCATCTCCTACGCTGAGCCCTGGCGGGCAGTTATCCGCACTGGCCATATCAGTTCAAACGGCAACTGGAGTGCAGCATGCACAAACCGACACATCCATTCAGATTTTTCAGCAAGCCTTCGCGGTCACTGACGTCGGCGTTGTTGGCGGCCAGCGTTTTCTCAGTACCGATGTCTGCGGCGCTGGCACAGACGGCGGTCAGCTTGTCCGCCATCGATCAGCCCTACCTGGAGCCGGCCACATCGCTGACACTGGATGCAGCGATCCGACTGGCGCTCGAGCACAGTCCCACGGTGGCAGCGGCGCGTCGCGAGATCGAGGCGACCGAGGGTCAAATTCTCCAGGGTTCCTTGCGGCCGAATCCCGATGTTGCGTACGTCGCGGAAGACATGCGCCATGCGTCGCGCAGCAGTACCGCGCAATTCGACATCCCGGTAGAAACCGCGGGCAAGCGCGAGGCACGCATTGAAGCAGCACAACGAGGCCGCAGTGTGGCGCTCTCGGACCTTGGCAGTACTCAGCTGCGTTTGCGTGCGGCGGTCACCGCCGCGTTCTTTGATGTACTCGCCGCGCAGGAGCTCACAGCCCTGGCCAAGCAGACGGTACTGCTTGCGCAGCGAGCGACGGATATCGCCACCAAGCGGGTCACTGCGGGCAAGGTGTCGCCCGTCGAAGAAACCCGCGCCCGCGTTGCCGAGGCCGGCGTTCGTGTATCGCTGCTGCAGGCCGAGAGCCAGCTGAGGAATGCGCGGCATCGTCTGTCCGGGCTGTGGGGTAATCCGGAGCCACGTTTTGTCGAGGTGTCTGGTGAACTGGACCGGCTGATGGCCTCGCCCGATCTCGACGCGGTGCAGCGGCGATTGGCAGTGTCCCCCTTGCTCGAGCGTGCACAGCGTGAGCTGGAGCGCCGGCGCTCGCTGGTGGGCCTTGAGCAGAGACGCGCGGTGCCGGACTTCAGTGTCAGCGTCGGCATGAAACGGCAGGAGACCCTCAGTGGTGATCAGGTGCTGCTCGGCGTCAAAGTACCGCTGCCACTGTTTAATCGTAATCAGGGCAATCTGCTCGAGGCGCTGCGTCGCGAGGACAAGGCTCGCGAGGAATTGCGCGCCGTGCGCGTCAGCCTCTCCAGCGAAGCGCTGCAAGCACTCGAGCGTGTCAGTGCGCGGCGCGACGAGGTGGAGCTACTGCGCCGGGATCTGGTGCCTGGTGCCCAGTCTGCGTATGAAGCGGCGACCATCGGCTTTGAAAACGGGAAGTTCAGCTTCCTTGAGGTGCTCGATGCGCAGCGTACCTATTTCAGTGCCAAATCGCAGTACCTGTCGGCGTTGGCGGCATTTCATCGTGCACAGACGGAACTAGAAAGTCTGTTGGGACAGGCCAGTGCCGACCCTGCGACTTCATCATCGAGAGAATAAACATGACATTCAATGATCCGGGACTCGGAAGCGGCAAGGGCATCAGCAAGGGTCAGTGGCTGGCCATCGTGGTGATTATCGTGGTGGGCGCGCTGTTGGCAGCGCTGATACTGCTGTCGGACAAGGGTTCCGACAACAATCCCTTCGATGATGACGGCCCTGGTGGCGCACAGAAATCGGCCGAGCCGGCGCAGCGCGAGCAGCCTAAAGTAGTCATGGACGATGAGCAGATCAAGGCGGCAGCGATAGAAATGGGTGCCGCCGGCCCGGCGCGTATTGCGACGGTGCTGCAATTCCCTGGCGAGATCCAGCTCAATGACGACCGCACCGTGCATGTCGTGCCCCGCGTGCCAGGTGTAGCAGAGTCCGTGCTCGTGTCCACAGGGCAGATCGTGAAGAAAGGTCAATTGCTCGCCGTGCTTTCCAGCCAGATGATCTCCGAGCAGCGCTCGGCGCTGAGAGCGGCAGAGCGCAGACTGGAACATGCGCAGTCGATTTTCACACGCGAGAAGCGTCTGTGGGAACAAAAGATCAGTGCAGAGCAAGACTATCTTCAGGCGCAGCATTCGGTACAAGAGGCGGAGCTCGAACTGGAGAACGCACGGCAGAAACTCGCCGCAGTAGGGGCAAACACGGGCGAGCGCGGACTGAATCGTTTCGAGCTGCGCGCGCCCTATGACGGTCTGGTGGTCGAGCGTAATCTGAGCATCGGCGAATCCGTCAAAGAGGATGCGCCGATCTTCACTATCTCGGATCTCTCGACCGTCTGGGCTGAGGTGCACATACCGGCCAAGGATTTGCCCTATGTACGCGTCGGAGGTCAGCTGACCGTACGCGCAACGGCGTTCGAGGCCAAGGCAACCGGATCGGTGGCCTTTGTCGGAGCGCTGGTGGGCGAGCAAACACGCATGGCCAAGGCGCGCATCCTGCTTGCGAATCCCAAAGGTGCGTGGCGTCCTGGGCTGTTTGTGACCGTGGAGGTGAACGCTTCCGATGTGCAGGTCCCCGTCGCTGTCGATAGCGAGGCTATTCAAACGCTGGGAACGCAGCCTGTCGTCTTCATTCGCAATGAGAACAGCTTCGTTCCGCGCGCGGTGAAGCTCGGCATCACTGACGGTCGGAGCATTGAAGTGACCGAGGGCCTGCCGCCCGGCACTCGTTATGCCGGCAAGGGCAGTTACATCCTGAAGTCCGAGCTGTCCAAGCTCGCTTCCGAAGACGGCTACTGAGCGAGGCGAACTGATCATGTTCGAGAGACTGATACGCTTTTCCATCGCGCAGCGGCTGCTGATCTTGCTCGGTGCCGTGGGCGTGGCGATGGCGGGGATCTACAGCTACCAGCGCCTGCCCATCGATGCCGTGCCCGACATCACGAATGTGCAGGTACAGATCAATACGCAGGCACCCGGCTATTCGCCGCTGGAGGCCGAGCAGCGCGTGACCTTTCCAATCGAAACCGTGATGGCGGGTTTGCCCAACTTGCAGCAGACGCGCTCGCTCTCGCGCTATGGCCTCTCGCAGGTGACGGTGATCTTTGAAGAAGGCACCGATATTTTTTTCGCGCGCCAGCTGGTCAATGAGCGTATCTCTCAGGCGCGCGACAAGCTGCCGCCCGGGCTGACGCCGGAGATGGGACCGATCGCGACGGGCCTGGGCGAGATCTATCTGTGGACTGTGGAAGCCGACAAAGAGGCACGCAAGCCAGATGGCAGCAGCTACACCGATACGGAGCTGCGCGAGATACAAGACTGGGTGATCAAGCCACAATTGCGTAATGTGCCCGGTGTCACCGAGATCAATTCCATCGGTGGTTTCGTCAAGGAGTATCACATCTTGCCGAATCCCGAGCGGCTCGCCTCGCTCGGTGTCTCGCTATCCGATCTGGTTACTGCTGTCGATCGCAACAATCACAACACAGGTGCGGGCTATATCGAAAAACGCGGTGAACAATATCTGGTGCGTGCTCCCGGTCAGCTGCGTACGCTGGACGATCTGCGCGATGTCGTGATCAAGAACGTCAATGGCGTGCCGGTGCGGGTGCGCGATGTGGGTGAGGTTGCCATTGGGCGCGAGCTGCGCACCGGTGCGGCCACTGAAGATGGCCGCGAAGTGGTGCTCGGGACCGTGTTCATGCTCATGGGGCAGAACAGCCGCGTGGTGTCGCAGGCGGTCGACCGCAAGATGGCCGAGATCAATCGCAACCTGCCCAAGGGCGTGCATGTCATCACCGTGTATGACCGCACCAACTTGGTCGACAAAGCGATACGCACGGTACGCAATAACCTGATCGAGGGCGCGATTCTGGTGATCGTCGTCCTCTTTGTTTTTCTGGGTAATCTGCGCGCGGCGATCATCACGGCGGCGGTAATCCCACTGTCGATGCTGTTTACCTTCACTGGGATGGTCCAGTATCAGGTCAGTGCAAACCTGATGAGTCTGGGTGCGCTGGACTTTGGCATCATTGTCGATGGCGCGGTGGTGATCGTGGAGAATTGCATACGACGACTGGCGCATGCGCAGCAGAAGCTAGGCAGGCCGCTGACGCGTGAGGAGCGATTTGCCGAGGTGTTCGAGGCGGCACAGGAGTCACGCCGCCCGCTGCTGTTCGGTCAGTTCATCATTATGGTGGTCTACCTGCCGATCTTTGCCTTGTCTGGTGTCGAGGGCAAGATGTTCCATCCCATGGCCTTCACTGTTGTCGCCGCACTGATCGGAGCGATCATTTTGTCGGTGACCTTCGTGCCCGCTGCCGTGGCCATGTTTGTCACGGGTCGCGTGCAAGAGAAAGAGAACTTTCTGATGGCCGCTGCGCGCCGCTGGTACGGCCCGATCTATGACAAGGCCATGACAGCAAAACCTGTTGTGCTGAGCTTCTCCGCGGTGTCGGTGGTACTCAGCATCTTGCTGATGACGCGCATGGGCAGCGAGTTCGTGCCCAACCTGAATGAGGGCGATCTCGCATTTCAGACCATACGCGCGCCGGGCGTGAGTCTGTCACAGGCGGTCGAGATGCAAAAGCATATCGAGCGCACACTGAAACAGAAATTCCCCGAGATCGAGCGCGTGTTCACCCGTATCGGTACGGCAGAGATTGCCACCGATCCAATGCCACCTAGCCTGTCGGATGGCTACATCATGCTCAAGCCCGTTGAGCAATGGCCGAACCCATCAAAGAGCCGCGATCAGCTGCTGCAAGAAATCAGCGCAACGGTGTGGAAGATTCCAGGCAATAACTATGATTTCTCCCAGCCGATTCAGCTACGCTTCAATGAGCTGATCTCGGGTGTGCGTAGCGATGTCGCAGTCAAGATCTTTGGCGATGACATGGATACGCTTCACCGGCTGGCCGAAGATGCGGCGGCGGTACTGCGACAGGTACCGGGCTCGTCTGAGGTGAAGGTTGAACAGACCACCGGGCTGCCCGTGCTGACCGTGCGGGTTGATCGGCAGAAGGCCGCGCGCTACGGGCTTAATGTGACCGAAGTTCAGGACGTGGTGGCCGCAGCGGTCGGTGGTGCAACCGCTGGTACGCTGTTCGAGGGTGATCGTCGGTTTGAGATCATCGTGCGACTGCCCGAGAGTTTGCGCACCGATCTTGAAGCGATCAAGCGTTTGCCCGTCACCTTACCCGTGGCGGACAGCCAGAACCGTCGCGGCTTCATACAGCTGTCCGAGATCGCGACACTGGAACTGGCGCCCGGACCAAACCAGATCAGCCGCGAGAATGGGAAGCGGCGTGTCGTCGTCACTTCCAATGTACGCGGCCGGGATATCGGTTCCTTCGTCGGCGAGGCCGAACAGGCCTTGCAGAAGGTTCAGCTGCCTACCGGTTACTGGACACTCTGGGGTGGCGCGTTCGAGAACTTGCAATCGGCCACCGAGCGCCTGAAGCTGGTCGTGCCTGTGGCCTTGTTCATGGTGTTTGTGCTGCTGTTTGCAATGTTCGGCAATATTCGCGATGGGATGCTAGTGTTCACCGGCATTCCGTTTGCGCTGACGGGCGGGGTGCTGGCGCTCTGGTTGCGTGACATTCCGTTTTCCATTTCGGCCTCGGTGGGTTTTATCGCCCTCTCGGGGGTTGCCGTGCTCAACGGGCTGGTGCTGATCTCTTTCATTCGTAGCCTGGAGGAGCAGCGGCTGTCGCTCGACGATGCGATTCGCGAGGGCACGATGACGCGTTTGCGTCCTGTACTGATGACGGCGCTGGTCGCGTCGCTGGGTTTCTTGCCGATGGCGATTGCCACTGGCACCGGCGCGGAGGTGCAGCGACCGCTGGCCACGGTGGTCATCGGCGGCATACTCTCATCGACGGTACTGACTTTGCTAGTCTTGCCGATGCTCTATCAGATGGTGCATCGGGGGCGTCTGGCTGCCGCTTGAGCGATGCGTATCCGCAGCGGGGAGGTGATGATGAATCGATTGGGGGCTGTTGTGCTCGCGCTCATTCTCTGCGCTTGCTCAGTCGATCCGATGGAAGCCTGCATGAAGCAGGGATTGGAGAGAAAGCTGCCCGCCGATGGCGGCGATCGCGGCGCCTATATCAAGGCGCGCGAGCAGGTGAGAATGGAGTGCGAGCGGAAGCTGAAGTAAGACCGGTCAGAACAGCAATCTCACGGTCAGCGCATACAGATCGCTATTCTTGTCATGCCTGAGGTAGCCGCCGAGCGCGTAGATATCGCTGATCTTGTACTGAAGGTTCAGTAGGTAGCCGAAATTTCCTTCCACGACCAAGCCCTCCGCGCTGCCTTGCAGCGTCTCGGTCAAGCGCGATTTCACTCCAACGGTGACGGGAAATATCCGGTCGCTGGTGTTGGTCACTTGTTCGATCCGTGATTTTCCGTTGACGACACCCACTGTCGCGATCAGGTCCGTGTCGGTCTTGAGCGCCTGGCGATAGCCGACGCTGATTTGCGTGTGTTTGTAATCCCAGTCAGTGTTGAATTCGTTACCACGGAATGTCCATTTCTCTGCCGAGGTGTCGAGGTAGGCGCCCTGCACAAAAAAGTTTTCATGCACCAGCTTGCTGCCTTCGATCGTCACACCCATCAGGCTGCCGCGCAGGGTAGTCGTCTGGCGAACTTGCGCATAGCCGATACCCACGTAGTCATAGCTCAATCCATTTCCCCGCACGTCATTGGCAAGGGCAAGCGCCGGCAGGAAGCAGCCAACGGTGAAAAGCGTTTTGGTCATTTTCATCGTTTTCATTTTATTTATGCTTTGTCTCGGATCTGGCATCAAAATCGAAAAAAATTTGAGTGAACCAATACTGAATCAGCTCAAATAACGCGGCCAGATACTAGCACAGTTACCTACTTGGAAATTTACACCTGAAAAATTAAAGTTCACGAGTTATTCTGTTTATCATCAATTGGTTAATTATTATTATTGACTCGTTAACAAACGAGCCGAACCGAATGATGAAAACGACCCATGCAATCCTGACCGCTGCAGCCCTGGTTCTCTCAGCCTGCGCTTCGCCACCGCCGCCGCCGCCCGCGCCAAAAATGCCCGACAACTATGTTGGCGATGTGAGGAATGGTCTGAAGCATGGCGAGGGCGTGTACTCCTTCCCGAGCGGTAGTCGTTACGAAGGCCAGTTTTTTGACGATGTGAAGAATGGTCAGGGCGCGCTGAGCTTCGCCAATGGAGAGAAATACCGCGGCGAATTCACTCAGGGCAGGATCACCGGTCACGGTACCCATGCTTACCGTAACGGCGATGTCTACGTGGGTGAGTTCAACGACAGTGCCAAGCACGGACAGGGTGAGTATCGTTTCGCCACCGGCGAAAAATATGTGGGTGAGTATACGAAGGACAAGATCACCGGCAAAGGTGTCTGGCTATACCGAAATGGCGATCGCTATGAGGGCGAGTTTGCGCAAGGCGCACGGCAGGGGCAGGGTACCTACAGCTTCCGCAGTGGTGAACGCTACGAGGGCAGTTTTGCAAACAATCATTTCCATGGCCAAGGCACGTATGAATTTGCCGATGGTCGCGTCTACAGCGGCGACTTCACCCGCGACCAGATTACTGGCAAAGGAACGATGGCGTACCCTAACGGTGAAAAATACGAAGGTGAGTTTGTGAATGGCCGTTATCACGGCCGAGGCACGTTCAGTTTTGCTCAGGATCGTGTGCCGCTGGAGGGGCTGTGGGAAGATGGCCGCTTCATTCAGTATGACCGGGCAGACTGGCGCTAGGCGTATTCTGTTCAGATCGCCCGGCAATCAGACGGTCTGTTGCTGATCCACCTCCTGCTTGAGCGTCACCAGCAAATCCCTCAATTCATTCAGCGTGCGCGTCTCGATCAGCGAATTCTCTGACAGGGGCGCGTAGGTGCGCGCGCGGGACAGGTAGAGGATCAGCTCATTGAATACCTCGGTCATCGCCAGAATTTCCTTACTCTCGATGTAAGCGTCGGTGGTGATATCCACCAGCGAGTTGGAGAAGCTGATGTATTCCGTCAGGGATTTGGAGGCCATCAGCAGCAGCATCGCGATCTCTTGCGAGCTCATCTCATTCGCCGGCTTGGACAAGGCCCTCAGGCTAGCATTCAGGGCTTTGGCGGTTCTCTCCAGACTCAATTCAATCTCCTCGTTTGCGCAGTCAGATGCGATGTTAATCCGTCGCCTCGGTATCTCTGATTATCTACTCAAAATATTATTACCAAATAAATAATGTAAATTCCATTTCGGAATTTTTTTATTGAATTGCTGATATAGTTTGCGGGCTTTTTCGGGGAAGACGCGTTACTTAATAAATTCAATAAACCGGTTTTCGGGAGACTACCGATGTCCAGAAAAATCGCAAGCGGGATTTGTATTACTTTGTTGGCAAGTCTGATGGCTCTGGCAGGATGCGCCTCAAACCAGCACTCGCACTCGGCCCCAGCACCCGTGCAGTCGGCCGCACCGGCCGTGCCGGTCTCGCCGGTCACTCCGCCCAAGGTCGTGCCCCCTTCACTGGTCAGCAATGTGCCGCCAATGGCTAATGAGACCAGCGTCGTGTTGTCCATCACCGTCAAGGCCGATGGCACCGTGGGCGCGGTCGGTATCATCGACTCCAGCGGCTATACCGATCTCGACACGGCAGCTGCGGAGTCAGTAAAGCGATTCAAGTTTGCTCCCGCGACCGCGAATGGCAAGCCTATCGATTATGTGCTGCATCAGACGGTGAGCTACAAGCTGGGGCAATAACACGCCACTGCACGGCGCACGCAAAGATAAAAAGGGTTCCCGTCGTCACACCGGGAACCCTTTTTTGCCGCGAATGAAAACTTAGCGTCCGAGATCTTTCGCCGACGTTCCCGCAATGCCCCAGTTCGTCTTGGGCACTTCGGAAATCAGGATACGTATGCTCTCTTTAGGTGCGCCGACGGCCTCATGCAGCGCCTGAGTCACTTTCTCGATGACTGCGCGTTTCTGATCTTCGGTTCTGCCTTCCAGCATGTGGATTTGGGCAAAGGGCATGAGATTCTCCTAATGTCAATGTGCTCAGGCAGCTTTGGCAGCACGTTCGTTACGCTCGCGCGCCAAGGTCATGGCCGTGTCTTCAATCATGTCTTCTTGACCTCCCACCATGCCACGACGTCCGAGTTCGACCAGAATGTCGCGCGCAGATACACCGTACTTGGCTTCGGCGCGCTTGGCGAATAGCAGGAAGCTGGAATACACCCCCGCATAGCCAAGTGTCAGTGAGTCACGGTCGATGCGAATAATGTGATCCATGATAGGTACCACCAGATCTTCAGCGACATCTTGAATTTTGAAGACATCCACGCCCGTCTCAATACCCATGCGCGAGCAGACAGCGATAAAGACTTCCAGTGGCGTGTTGCCTGCACCTGCACCCAGCCCTGCGGCGGCGGCATCAATTCGCGATGCACCTGCCTGAACGGCAGCCAGAGAATTCGCGATACCCATGGCAAGGTTGTGATGTCCATGAAAACCCAATTCGGTTTCTGGTTGCAGCGCCTGCCGCACCGCATCCAGTCGCACTGTCACGTCGTCGGGCAGCATGTAACCGGCCGAGTCGGTAATGTAGATACAGTTCGCACCGTAGCTTTCCATCAGCTTAGCCTGCTTGACCAGTGCTTCGGGCGTGCTCATGTGAGCCATCATTAAAAAGCCGACGGTGTCCATATCCAGGCTGCGAGCTTTGACGATGTGCTGTTCGCTGACATCTGCTTCGGTGCAATGCGTCGCAACGCGTATGGTGTGTACACCCAGATCCTTGGCCATGAGCAGGTGATCAACCGTGCCGATACCCGGAATCAGCAACGCAGATACCTTGGCTTGTTTCATCAGTGGGATGACCGCACCCAGATAGGCTTCATCAGAGTGCGCGGGGAAACCGTAATTCACCGACGATCCACCCAGACCATCCCCATGCGTTACCTCAATCAGGGGCACGCCCGCCTGATCCAGACCGCTGGCGATCTGTTTCATTTGCTCGAGTGTCATCTGATGACGTTTCGGATGCATGCCATCACGCAGCGTCATGTCGTGAACGGCGACTTTTTTTCCTTTGAGATTCATAGTCAGTTCCTCCGTGTTCAGGCAGCTTGCAGGCTCAGCTTGCCTGCGATGATTTCTTCGGCAAACATCTCTGCGGTACGTGCTGCAGCTGCCGTCATGATGTCCAGATTCCCAGCGTATTTCGGCAGGTAGTCACCCAGTCCTTCAACCTCGAGAAACACCGATACGCGGTTGCCGTCAAAGACAGGGCCATTCACCAGCTTGTAGCCGGGGACATACTTTTGTACTTCCTTGATCATCGTGTGTATCGACTGCGTGATCTTTGCCTGATCGGGCGTGCTCTCGGTAAGGCAGTGCACCGTATCGCGCATGATCAGTGGCGGATCAGCCGGGTTGATGATGATGATGGCCTTGCCTTTTTTGGCACCGCCGATTTTTTCGACGGCCCCAGCGGTAGTGCGGGTGAATTCATCAATGTTCTTGCGAGTGCCCGGGCCGACAGAGCGACTCGAGACGGTTGCAACGATTTCGCCGTAAGCGACCGGTTGCACGCGGGATACCGCAGCCACCATCGGTATCGTGGCTTGTCCGCCGCAGGTCACCATGTTCACGTTCATCTCTCCCTTGCCAACGTGTTCTTTGAGGTTCACTGGCGGCACGCAAAAGGGACCGATGGCGGCCGGCGTCAGATCAATCATCATGACGCCCAGCTCGGTCAGTTTGCGTGAGTTTTCAGCGTGCACATAGGCACTGGTCGCATCGAAGGCGATCTGCACACCGTCGGCGATGACGTGCGGCAGCAGACCGTCCACGCCGTCCGAGGTGGTCTTGATGCCCATCTCGCGCGCGCGCTTCAAGCCATCTGATTCGGGGTCAATGCCCACCATCCAGACCGGTTCCAATACCGGCGAGCGCTGCAGTTTGGCCAGCAGGTCGGTACCGATATTGCCCGGCCCGATCAGTGCACATTTGATTTTCTTGCTCATGTTCAGAGTCTCCTATGCATGCAAAAGAATGATGAAGCCTGATCCGGATTGCATTCAGATCAGGCTGCGAACAACGCCGCCATCGACCCGCAGTGCCGCGCCGTTGGTGGCGGCGGATTTCGGACTGCAGACATAGGCGACCATGGAGGCGACTTCCTCCGGTTGTATGAAACGGCGCAGCAATGAGGTCGGACGGGCATTCGCAAAGAATGCGGCCGCCGCTGCTTCAAAGCTGACGCCTTGCTGTACAGCGAGCTTGTCGAAAAAATCTTTGGCGCCCTCGGTCAGCGTCGGACCAGGCAGTACGCTGTTGACCGTGACAGCAGTACCTGCACAGGTCTCGGCCAGTGCGCGCGACACCGATAGCTGTGCGGATTTGGTCATACCGTAATGCACCATCTCTGCAGGCGGACAGATGCCGGATTCACTCGAGATGAAAATGATGCGACCACGATTGCGCGCTTTCATGCCGGGTAGGAAAGCGCGTGACAAACGCACGCCGCTCATCACATTAGTTTCGAAGAATCGCGTCCAGTCGGTATCAGGAATCGAGTCAAACGCTTTGGGGTCGAAGATACCGAGATTGTTGACCAGAATATCGACTTCGCCGAGTGCATCAACCAGTTGCTGACAGCCTTCCGCGTTGCTGGCGTCTGCTGCAACGCCAGCGATGTGAGCATCGGGCAGGGTGGCTTGCAGGCGCTTGACGGCGACATTCACGTTGTTCGCACTACGACCATTGATCGTGACCCGCGCTCCTTCTGCTGCAAGCGCGTGCGCAATCGCATAGCCAATGCCAGCAGTTGAGCCGGTGACCAGTGCGGTGTGTCCTTCGAGTTGCAGATCCATTGGATTCCTTGTATTGCGTTTAAAGCTCACGAGTGCAACCATGGCTTCATCCATCGCGTCATCTGCGGTGCCACTACCCAAGTCATGATCAGCACCACCAGCATTGTCAACAGCATCACGCGCGGCACCAGCGGCCAGGGTGCCAACACATCGCCGAGCAAGGTGAACAGCAACAGCACCGTCGGAAAAATCCCCAGCCAGGTCGTGATGGCGACCTTCCAGCGTGGTGGTGGTGTTTGCTGTGTGCCGGTGATGAACCAGTGCGCCATGCCGATCACCTGTCGCATCTGCGCCGGGCCTTCGGCCAGTGGTTCAATCGCGGCAAGACCCAAAGAGCGCGCGGGAGAGGATTGCCATGCCTGCAGATGCACATCGCTATCGAAGGCGAATACCACCTGATACAAGCCGGGTTCTTCGGCAGTTGGCTTGACCAACTGGCTGCCAAGATGACCGTTGAATTCTTTGGCGGCCGCCATCATGTTTCCCATCAGCGATTCGAACGCGGCTTCGTGGCCCGGCTTGATGCGCCGGGTCACAAGCACGGTGACTGCTGTCGGATGATGGGGCGCGCTCATGACTTTGTATCAGTCGACAAAGCGCATGGACACCGAGCCCAGATCCTGGAAACGCACCAGAATGTTGTCGCCCGCCTGCACGGGAATGGCTTCGGTGACACCGCCCGTCATGATGAAAGTACCGGCCGGGATTTCCTGACCGCGCGCGCCGAGGTGATTTGCCATCATCGCGATCGCAGCGGCAGGATGGCCGAGCACCGCGGCGCCAGCTGCCATGGCCATCACTTGTCCATTCTTTTCCAGCACCACGCCCAGCGTGCGCAGATCGAGCTCTTCGACATTACGCGAGCGTCCGCCAATCACGAAACGTGATGCGGAGGTGTTGTCTGCCACCACACTCTTGAGATCAAATTTGAAATCGCGGTAGCGACTGTCGATGATTTCCACTGCGGGCAAGACGAAATCAATCGCCGCCATCACCGCACCTACGTGGCAGCCCGGGCCTTTCAGTGGCGCCTTGGTAACGACACAGATCTCCGCTTCCACTTTCGGATGGATCAGCTCGGACATTTTGATGTCACCCCCATCCGGGCGCGCCATGTAATCGCTGACGAACCCGAAGCAGGGCACATCCACGCCCATTTGCTTCATCTTCGCAAACGAGGTGAGTCCGGCTTTCAGTCCGGCGGTCTTGTGGCCGCGTGCTTCCTTGCGTTTGCGTATCGTGTCCTGAATCGTGTACGCGTCATCCCAATCCATCTGGGGATAGTCATCCGTGATCTTCAGCACATCGCGTGCCTCGAGTTCGGCGGATTCCAGGTGCGCGGCGAGTTTTTCTATCGTGGCTTGGTCGAGTTGCATGAATGTCTCCGATCAGATGAAACGCACCGAGGTACTGCCCAGTCCACCGACCGAGCAGTGCAGGCTGTCACCTGCCTTCACGGGTACCAGTGGCGATTGCGAGCCGGACAGAATCACGTCGCCCGCTTTCAATGAAATGCCCAGACGACCCAGCGTGTTCGCGAGCCAGGCCACTGCGTTTACGGGTGAACCTTGCACCGAGGCGCCGCAGGAGGTGCTGATGATTTCGCCGTTCTTGTCCAGTACCATGCCAGCCAGTGCGAGGTCGAGATCGCGTGGGCTCTTGCGCGTTCCACCCAGTGTGAATACGCCGCAGGAGGCATTGTCTGCAACCGTGTCTTGAATCTTGATCTTCCAGTCCTTGATGCGCGAATCAACGATTTCGAAGCAGGGCATCACGCAATCGGTGGCACGCAGAACATCGGCGGCCGTAACGCCGGGGCCGGTGAGGTCACGCGCCAACACAAATGCCACTTCAGCCTCCGCTTTGGGAGCGATCATCTTGCTGGTATCCACCGCTTCACCTTCATTGAACACCATGCCTGAGAGCAGGTGACCGAAGTCGGGCTGATTCACGCCGAGCATGTCCATGACGACCTTGCTGGTGACACCGATTTTTTTGCCGACCACAACCTGTCCATCCTGCAGCTGACGTTCGATCATACGCAGCTGAATCTGATAGGCATCATCAATCGTGATATCGGCCTCGCGGTTAGTCAGAGGATCGACCGGTACCCGCGAGATCAGCGATTGATACAACTCGTCGCCGTACTGTTGAATTTTTTGTTTATTCATTGACATAGATTTCTCCGGTTCAGATCTTGATCATGACGTTGCGCAGATCGGTATAGAACTCGAGCGAGTGCACGCCACCTTCGCGGCCAATACCCGAGCCCTTCGATCCGCCGAAGGGTGTGCGCAAATCGCGCAAGAACCAGCTGTTGATCCAGCACAGACCGACATGGATGGCATTAGCCATGCGGGTTGCGGTTGACATGTCGCGCGTCCAGATCGAGGTCGCGAGACCATACGAGGTGTCGTTGGCCAGCGCGATGGCTTCTTCTTCGGTATCGAAGGGGGCGATGTGCGTGCATGGCCCGAAAATTTCTTCGCGGATGATCGGCGAGTCTTCTGGCAGACCTGTCCAGATCGTGGGTTGTACCCAATGTCCATTCGCATAGTCGCCGCTCATCGCCGGCTCACCGCCACCGGTCACGACAGTGGCACCCAGCGCTTTCGCTTTGGCGTAATAGGACAGGACTTTTTCTTTGTGTTCGGCCGAGATCAGTGGACCAAGACCAACACCGGGCTCGTGTGAGGGGCCGATTTTCAGCGCTTCGGCTTTTTCTTTGAGTGTCTTGACGAATTTATCGAAGATGGGGCGCTGCACATAGACGCGCTCGGTACCAAGGCACACCTGACCGCAATTTTCGAAGGAGGATCGCATGATGCCGGCGATTGCCTTGTCAAAATCTGCATCAGCAAACACGATACCTGCATTCTTTCCGCCCAATTCGAATGACACCGGACGCACGCCTTTCGCGGCAGCGGCCATGATCGCTTCGCCGGTACGCGTCTCACCGGTAAAGGTGATGCCATTGACTTCGGGATGTTTGGTCAGAAATTCGCCCGCCGAATTCGGTCCGAAACCATGCACGACGTTGTAAACCCCTTTAGGTATACCGACCTTGTTCATTACTTCGCCCAGCAGGGTCGCGGTCGCAGGTGTTTCTTCGGAGGGTTTGACGACGACCGCATTGCCGCAGGCGAGGGCAGGGCCCACTTTCCAGGTCATCAGCAAGAGTGGCAGATTCCAGGGGCAGACCACAGCAATCACGCCCAGAGGGACCCGCACGCCATAGCTGATGGCGGTGCCTCCATCGGGGGTGGTCATCTGAAAGCTTTCGGTAGGTGCGTTCTTGATGATGTCCGCGAATACCTTGAAGTTGGCTGCGCCGCGCGGAATATCGATATGCGATGCGAGCGAATGCGGCTTGCCGGTGTCTGCGAGTTCGGCTTCGAGGAATTCATCAAAGCGATGGTTGATTTCGTCAGCCACTTCGTAGAGCAGTTCGACCCGCTTGACCACGGAAAGCTTGCCCCATTCACCCTTGAGTGCCGCATGTCCCGCTCTGACGGCCGCATCCACTTCCGCCTGACCGGCTTCATGCACGAGACCGATCACCTGATTGCTGACGGGGGTGCGTTTTTCGAAAGTGTTACCGGTGGCGATGAATTCACCGTTGATGAAATTATGAAATTGTTTCATGGTCTCTTTCGTGATGTATTCAGATTTTTTCAGGCCAGTCCGATGGCTTTCAGGCCGGCACGTGCGCATTCTTCATCCTGCTCTGCCGAACCACCCGAGACGCCGATACCGCCAATGCGTATACCGTTTTCAACAATGGGCAGGCCACCGCCAAAGATCACCAGCCGGGGTCGCAGCGGCAGACCGGCTTTGAGCGCGGCGTCGCCCTCGAGAATGCTCATCCACTGACTGGTCGGGAAGCCAAAGCTGGCGGCGGTGTACGCCTTATCGATCGCGATATCGATCGAGTGCAGAAATGCGCCGGGCATACGCAGGAATCCGGCGAGCGTACCGCTGCTGTCGGTAATGGCGACATTGATCGAAATGCCCATTTGCTTCGCGTGCGAGACGGTGGAGGCCAGCGCCTTGCTGGCAGCTTCGACAGAGATGACGGCGGTATGGGTGCTTTGGCTCATGGCGATATCCGGTTGCTTAAGGGTGGAGCCTAGAGAGGCTGGTCCATACTGTCCAATACTGTTTTTTTAGTTCACAATACCTTTCTGGTATGGATGGGGCGGAGGTGGCATGGACTTGCGACAGATGCGTTATTTCCTGGCGCTCGCCGAGGAGCGCAACTTCACGCGCGCGGCGGAGCGCCTTCACATGGCGCAGCCGCCGCTGACGCGGCAGATACGCGCACTGGAGGACGAACTGGGTGCGGTGCTGTTCGTCCGCACGACGAAGGGCGTGGACCTGACCGAGGCCGGGCAAGCGTTGCTGGATGAAGTGCCCAACCTGCTCTCGCTTGCCCAGCGAGCGAGAGAGCGTACCGTGGCGGCCAGTCAGGGTTTGTCGGGACGTCTGGATGTCGGCACTTTCGGCTCCGGCGTGCTGGACGTGATTCCGCGCATCCTTGCGCGTTTTCATGCAGAGCGTCCTGAAGTGAAAATCGTGTTGCACAACCTGACCAAGACGGAGCAGATCGATGCGTTGCGTGAGCGTCGCATCAGCGTGGGTTTCAATCGGCTGGTGCCGCCCGAGGATGATCTGAGAGTGGAAACCGTGTTGCGCGAATCGATGACCGTGGCGCTGCCGGCCAAGCATGCGCTGGCGCGACAAAAAGAAATTCGTGTGTCTGATTTGAGCGATCAGCCGCTGATTCTGTATCCGCGCTTGCCGATTGCAGGTCTCGCGCAGCAAGTGATGCAAGCGTTCCATCGCGAGAAGTCGGTGTTGCGAGTAGAGCAGGAAGTCGAGGACGTACTCACCGCCATCGCCTTGGTGGCGGGTGGATTCGGTTTGTGCGTGACCACGGCGTCGACAGCAAGCCTTCGGCTGCCTGGCGTGGTGTACCGTCCTCTGGTCAGTCACCATTTGCGCGAAATCGAATTAAGCTGCCTGTATCGGCAGTCTGATGAATCGCCATTGCTGGCGGCGTTTTTATCGGTGGTGCGTGAGTTCTCTCAGGCACAGAGTGCGGTGAAGCGGAAGTCCTGAGTGGTGCTGTGGCTGTAAAGTTCAAGTCACTGGACCCCGGCTTTCGCCGGGGTGACGGTTGGGGAGTCACCAGTTCCTACAGCAGCCATTCGTACTTAATCAGCATGAAAATTGAATAGCCAACCGGTGCTAGAAATGTCATCCCGGCAAAAGCCGGGATCCAGCGTCGTTACATCAATCCAATCAGGTGTACACGTCAGTGAACGAAGGCACCGCTTCGCCGGTGTGATAGAAGATACCCGTCCACAGCTTGTCCTCTGTCCAGGTAGTCACCGGGCGATCACGCATCGCGAGATAGCCGAGGCCAGCGAAGGTCTCATTGCGGTTGCCGCTTGGATCAAAGAAGTAGATAGTCTCGCCGCGCGTGACACCATGACGGGTCGGAGCGACATCGATCTTGACCTTTTTCTTGGCCATCACATCAGCCGCCTTCAGCACGTCATGCCATGAGTCGAGGAAGAAGGACACATGGTGCAGGCCGGACTTGGGTGCACCGACGAAAGCGATGTCATGCGGTGTGTTGGTGCAAGTGAGGAAAGCCGCTGCCTGAATCGCACCGCCCGGACCGACACAGATCTGCTCGACCAGGTAGAAGTCGAGGCAGGTCTTGAAAAACTCGACGTTCTCGACCACGGTATTCACACCAGTCTCGGGATTCATTTCGCACATCAGCAGACAATGATCCAGCCAGTGTGCACCTGCGCCGGTGATGTTGTCGGGCCAGGGATCGGGGTTGGTGCTGCCGACTTCGGTACCGACGTATTCCTTCTGCGCATACAGGCGCATCTCGTGACCACTGGGCAGCTTGAACTGCAGCATGCGACCGGTGGCCGGCAACGAACCTTCGGGCAGTTCGGTGGTCTTGATGCCGTGGGCTTCGATTTTCTGTTTGAGATCGTCCAAGTCGCTGTCTTTCTCGACCTTATAGGCAACGTGATTCATGCCCGCTTCATCCGACGGGGTCAGGATGATGGAGTAACGATCCCACTCATCCCAGCACTTCAGATAGACATTGCCGGACTTGTCTTCCATCGTGACCTTCATGCCCAGCACGTCGGTGTAATGCTTGACTGCGGCCCCCACATCCATCACTTTCAGGCTGGCGTGCCCGATGCGCATAACGCCCATGTTGTTCTCCTTTTATTTTACTGTTGCAGGTGGGGTGGCCTGCCAGGGAAACCCCTTTGAAAACGGTTTGATCATCTTGCCTGCCACTTCCAGCGTGACTTCATTGGTCGGACCCACCCGGCAGGCGAGGGTGTAGCCTTCTGCTTCTTCCGATTCCGTCACATGTGCGCGACTGACCGGGCCCAGCGTCTGTGTCTTGCCTTCGACGATGCGCACCTTGCAAACACCGCAGCCACCATTCACGCAGCCCACAGGTATGCCCTTGCGACCGAGTCGCATCATTCCCTGCAGCAGACTTTCGCCTACGGCGCACGAATAGCATTCACCGGTCTGGGTGATGGTCACTTGCACTTTGGGACGGAAATCAAACATGCTCGACGCCTCAGACGCGTTTGAAGAAGGCACTGCGCGGCTTGGAGGCATCAGCGGCAGTGATAAATTTTTCGGCGTAGATATCGCGCTCGTAGAGCCGGCCCTGCATCAGCGTGGCAAGGCATGCCTCAATCATCGCAGGCGGTCCGCACAGATACGCCTTGCGTCCGGAAAAATCACCATTGAAATGCGCCTGTGCTGCGTCATGCACGAAGCCTTTGAATCCGTCAAAACCGCTCGCGTCTTCCGATAGCGCAGGGACATAATGAAAATTCGGATGGGCCTGCGACAGTTGCTTGAACTCGTCGTCGTAGTACAGCTCGGCGAGATTACGCTGCCCATAGACGAGCGTGATTTCTTCCCTGCAGCCACCGGCCAGTAGATCAAGAATCATTGAGCGTGGACTGGAGAGGCCTGAGCCGCCAGCCATGAAAATCATCGGTGCGTTCAGCGAGGTACGAACGAAGAAGCGTCCGTACGGACCGGAGATGCGCAGCTTGTCACCGACCTTCAGTGTATTGTGAAGAAAGTCGGTGCCGGGGCCGCCGGCGATGATGCGCACGTTCAGTTCCAATTCACCGGTTTGCTGCAGATTTTCTGGTGAGTTCGCAATCGAGAATGGACGTCCGCCCTCGATACCGGGCAAATGCAGTGACACGTACTGACCTGCCTGAAAATCCAGCGCGCGGTCGAGTTTGAGCCAGATGCCCTTGATAGTGGGTGTCAGTGTCTCGACGCGAGATACCGTAGTGTCAAAATCTTCGACGGGAATGATGCGTGCATCTTCCTCATCGTCGATATCAGCTTCGATGCTGACATCGGACTGCAGTGTCGCGCAGCAGGCGAGCGTCTTGCCTTCGTCGCGTTCGAAATCCATCAACGCAAACGGATTCGCCTCGCCATGATCGACTTCACCTCCAGTGACTTCCACCTTGCAGGTGCCGCACAAGCCGTGGCCACACGCATGCGGAATGTAAATGCCCTGGCGCAGTGCGGCGTCGAGTATGGTTTGGCCTTCTTCGACATCAATGGTCGCGCCGAGAGGTTCGATGGTCAGTTGCTGAGACATGATCCGTCCGTCGTTAAATGAAGTGAATGATCAGAAGCCCTGCGTACCGTCGCTGTTTATCTTGCGCGCACCATCCAGTGCTGGCGTGCGAAAGCGAATCAGCGATTTGTGAGAGAGTCCATGATGTTCGAGCGACTTGCCGACATCGGGAATGAAGCGCTTGGCAGAGTTGAACCATAGCGTGCGCTTCCAGTCGATATCCTCGAATTCCGGATGCTCGCCATAAAGCTCCGGCAGCACATCGCGTATCAGTGCGCCGAATGGCAGTGTGGGTGGCAGCGGAACGCACAGGGGCGCGGCGAACATCAGATGGTTTTCCCAACTGAGAAAAATCAGTCGCTTGCCGTGGAAAAGATGTTCGCTGTCTTGCTGCAGCAGCGGATACTCGCCGATGTGCGTCATCATGTCCTTGTCGCTCGCACCCATGCTCACTCCCCCAGATCCGTTGGTTTCATGCGACCGCTCCAAGCCTTGAAGTGCTGGCGGTCTTCACTGTTTGCGAAATCACCGTTGTCTTCGCCGCCCTCGATGCCGTAGTAGCGGATCACCTCGCGCACCGGGCTGTCGCCGGGCGATGCGGGGTTGATGTCTTCCGGATAGCAATTACCCTGATAGATTTGCTGCACGGGTAACCATGCCTGCACATATTTCTTTGGCTCGTGTTCGAAAATTTCGCAGCAGTGGTCGCTGCAGAAGTGATACTTTTGGCCCAGATAGCTGGTTTCGCGGAAAGCGATTTGTGTGGGATCGCCGGGCTCGGTAAAGAGCATGGGTACCTGACAGGTCTGGCACAGCATAGGCAGGATCTGGTTGTACCAGCGACCTTCCTTGCCCTTGGCCTGATCGGCCCAGTGCTCCAGACGAGGACGGTAATAGCGATCGAAGCTGTCGGGATATTTCGATGACAGCCAGTCCATTTCATCCTGGCTAGGAATCCAGGTGTGAAACGCTGCGGCATGACCATACTGATAGAACGTGGCCCATGCCTGATGGCTGATATGGTCCTTGCCCTCGCATGCTTGATCCCAGCCCTTGGGTTTACGAATGCCATAGCGCGCCAGATCGGCAAACAATGCGCCGCCGTTCGATTCGGCATACATCTCCCAGGCTTCTTTCCAGCTCATCACGCGCTTGGGCAGCATGTAGTCCTGCATCATCGCGACCAGGGTTAGCAGGCGATAGCCACGCCAGAACCATTTATCCATCCAGCGCTGCACGATGGGCACATTGGCAGGATCTTGCTCAAGCATGAACTTGATGCACTCGATACCCAGCGTCATGTGACGCGATTCATCGGATTGCGCGGAGAAGCCGAAGGTCACGGTGGAAAGATCACCGTTGTGTGCAGCGCCCGACATGAAAGGCACGAACAGCAGATTGGTCAGTACATACTCGAACGAGAAGCTGACTGCTGTCAGGAACTCGAATGGGCCACCGGAGTAGGCATCTTCGAAAAAGCTCTTGGGTACCGACAGATACCAGAGATTGTCGAACCAGTGATTGGCATTGTGCAGACCGTTGTAATACTTGTTGTAGTGCGAGATCGCATGGGTCTCAGTCTGGAAGTGACGCAATTCATCGACCGCCTGCATCTGCGCTGCCACGCGCGCACCAGCGCCTGTGAACTGACGGCCTGCATGCGCAAAACCACGGTGCGCGTAGTACTCCAGGGGTGTCACACCCTGAATAAAGAGTTTTAGTGCATTGATGTAGCGCGCATCAGTCACACCGAGTTCACCGTGATTCTGGGCGAAGGCTTCAATCACGGCATACAGCTTCTTTTCTTTCTCGGCCTGGTATTTCCAGTAAGCGTCCATGGTCAGACGAAACGGATCTTCCCATTTGTCCCAGTCGTGGATCTTGATGCCTTCATAACTGTCATACGGAAAGACCTTGTCCATGGGCTGGTAAGTAGTTTCCCAGTGCAGGCCGCGCGTCATCGCTGCGTAACGCTCTTTCAGGCCCAGCTTCTTTTTCGTGACTCGTGTATCCATCTGTATCTCCGGGGGGTGTGATTGTTATGATTCAGTAAATGAAAAAAATTAAAAAATGGGTTGATGACCTAGCTGAGTCCGACCGCTTCCTTGTCGCTGACCGGGAAGTAGGCGCGATGCAGGATGTCCGGATCGTCACGCAGCTTTTTCGGTTCGCCGTCATACGAGACGCTACCGCGCGACATCACATAGCAGTGGTGCGCGAGTGCCAGTGCGAGCTGGGTAAATTGCTCGATCAGCAAGACGCCAATGCCACTGTCAGCAATCTTGCGAATGATCGGTACCAGGCGCGACACGATGGTCGGTGCCAGTCCAAAGGACAATTCATCGATCACCAGGAAGCGGGGCGACACGATCAGCGCTTGCGCAATCGCGACCATCTGCTGCTGACCGCCGGAGAGATCACCGGCGGGCTGCTGCAGTTTTTCTTTCAATTCGGGGAAAAGGGCGAGCACGCGCTCCATCGAGGTATTCAGCTCGCTGCGAGCGAGACCGCCACCGGCGACCAACAGGTTGTCGCGCACCGTCAGTTCGCGCAGCACCTGATGGCCTTCGGGCACGGTGGCGATGCCACGACGACGGACTTCATCTGCATCCATGCCAACCAGATCAACGCCGTCAAGCCAGATCTCGCCAAAGGCGGGTTCGATGACGCCGGCGATACCGAGCACGGTGCTGGTTTTGCCTGCGCCATTGGCGCCCATCAGGGCGGTGACTTTGCCAGGCGCAATCGACAATTCAATGGCATGCGTCACGGCCTTGGTACCCCGTACCATCACTAGGTTACGGATCTCCAGATGATCGCGGCGCAGATTGTCAGGGGCAATTTTGGTACTCATGCGGCGACCTCCAAATCATCGAAATTACCCAGATAGGCTTGCTGAACTTCGGGGTTTTTCAGTACTTCGAGTGTGGGTCCCAGCGCGAGCAGTTTGCCGAAATCCAGCACCATGGTCTCGAGACAGCAGGCAGAAATAAGCTCGACGTCGTGGTCGATCAGGAATACCTGCGCCTTGCAGTAGCCCGGAATACCCTTGATGACTTTTTGCAGATGCTCGGATTCGGTTTCGCTCATGCCAGCGCCGGGTTCGTCAAGCATCACCAGCTTGGGATTGCCGATCAGTGCTTTGGCGATTTCGGCCAGATGGCGTTCTTCGGTCGAGAGATCGCTGCCTTTGCGATTCAAACGGTGCGAGAGACCAACGAAATCGATGGCGCCATAGACGGCTTTTTTTTCATCGTCGCGGCTGTCGAATTTCACGTGATCGGCGATCGCCTGCACGTTTTCCAGTAAGGTCAGGTCTTCGGCGATCTGATCGGTCTGGAAGGTACGGCGCAATCCCATGTCGGCGCGCTTGTGCGCTGGTATGCCGGTAATCATGTCGCCTCTCACTTTGACCCAGCCGCGGCGCGGTTCGACAAAGCCCGAGAGCACATTCAGTAGCGTGGTCTTGCCGGCGCCGTTCGGGCCGATCAGACCGACGATGGGGCGTGTGAGTTTCACGGTGAGTCCATCGATGGGTTTGACGCCACCGAATTGCACCACGAGGTCATTGATTTCTATCATGGCCGTTCCGATCAGCGATAGGACGCAAAAGGTTTCGGATAGCGCTCGTCGATGCGTTTTCTGAGCGGCAGAATGGCTGGGTACAGCGTGAGTTCGATCAGGAAGCGCAGCGCGATGGAAACCCAGATGATGGCCAGCGCGACAGGCTGTTCGACATCGAACACGCCGTTGGCCACCCATGCAACGAAGAATCCAATGAACAGCACATTGAGTGTGCGTTTGAGTATGCGGTGGTCGGGCAGCAGACCCACGCTTTCGATAACGCGTGACAGACGTAGTGACAGCCAGGCTTCAGCATCTTCGGCAAAGTCCTGCACGCGCTTGCCGAAGAAGCCCAGCAGCAGCCAGCAGACGCCGGGTATCGCCTGACGGAACAGGAGCGCGATCAGCGAGATGAACAACGCGCCGGCAAAACCTGCGGCACCTGTTTGCATGGCGATGATGGCGAGTCCGACCGAGATACTGCCCCAGATCAAGGTGCCTTCGACGATGCGGCTCATGCGGACGAATTTGTAGAAGTCGGCGAGTTGTCCGGCCAGACCTTTGCGGCCTTGGATCAGCGACACCAGCAATGCAAAACCATAAAACGCGTTGGCGAGATTGCCGTCGACACCATGATCATTGAGCAGCGCGGGCAGTGCGCGAATCAGCAGACCAGCGAACACGGCGCCCATCCAGTGATAGGCGCCACCGACGATCGTCAGTCCGTAGAGCAAAATGGATTGGCTGACCGGAAAACCAGTGTTGTCGAGCTGGCCGTTCAAGCCTGCGAGCAGACCACCGGCGAGACCGGCCAGGGCACCGGCCATCGCAAATGCAAGCGCCTTGTAACGTACCACGGAGACACCCGCGGCAATCGCGGCAGCTTCACTTTTGCGAATCAGTCCCCATGCGCGTCCAGGCAGTGTTGCGCGTGCCCATTCAATCAGCCCCATGCCGAGTGCGAGCCACACCATCACATAGCGGAAGTAATCCACATCGGAGGTGGCCAGCAGGGGGCGCTGTATCAGTGCCCGCTGACCATTGATGACCTTGCCGGCCCAGCCAGGTCCGCCATCGGGAAAGCCGATCACATTGACGACCACCTGAACCGCTGCTGCAATCATCAATGTCAGCAGCGCGAGGTAAAGTCCGCGCATGCGCAGCGCGGGCAATCCGAGGATGAGCCCGAACAGACCCGCGATAAGGGCACCGAGCACCAGCGCGAGTT
>JACCDO010071186.1_pt1 | contig 26067 bp, 27 predicted proteins | sample 7446101 | NCBI WGS metagenome assembly JACCDO01 (sample SAMN15323440, study PRJNA562643) | freshwater metagenome | isolation source: river surface water | place: USA:Blue River Watershed | collected 2017-08-16 | reverse complement strand
AGGGTATATACATGGTTATTGGATACTTTGTTGGACCAGTTCAGCTAAATCCACCAACTGAATTTCGTGGTCTTTCCCGGTCTTGTTTAGTCCGTCTTGCAACATGACCATACAGAAAGGGCAGCCCAAAGCTACTTTTTTTACGCCAGATTCGATAATTTCTTCCGTCCGTTTTACTTGTACATCCTGACTTCCAGGTTCAGGTTCTTTGAAAACTTGAGCGCCACCGGCACCGCAGCATAGGCCTTTCGTCCGACAGCTTTTTAACTCTTTGAGATCCTTGTTTAGGCTGGCAATGATTTCGCGGGGAGCTTCGACGATTCCGTTTCCGCGACTTAAATAACATGAATCGTGGTAGGCAATGGTCTCCATTTGTTCGTTGACCTGAATTTTCCCTGTCGCCAACAGTTCGGCCAATAATTGACTATGATGTATGACTTCGTAGGAGCCGCCTAAACTTGGGTATTCATTTTTCAACGTATTGAAGCAATGTGGGCAGGTGGTCACAATTTTTTTAACCCCATACATATTGAGTACTTCAATGTTTTGCATGGCTTGCATTTGAAACAGAAACTCATTTCCGGCTCTTCGTGCAGGATCGCCGGTGCAGGCTTCTTCGGTACCGAGTACGGCAAAGCTAAGTTCAGCTTTGGTCAAAATCTCACACATGGCGCGTGTGACTTTTTTATGACGGTCGTCAAAAGAGCCAGCGCAGCCAACCCAAAATAGATAGGTAGGACTTTCCCCTTTGGCAGCCCATTCGGCCATGGTAGTAACTTGAAGTTCCATTATTTCTTCTTTTGTTGTGCGCGCATTTGTTCCACGGTCATTCGACTTCCGTCATCGCTCCAGCCTGGAGGACCAAATAAATATCCTGCGACTTGTTTGATACTTTTGGCATGCATCAGGTCCTTGCCAATTTGCACCCATTCATAGAAGGCAATTTTAGCCGGATTATAGCTCTCAATTTGTTTCGTTAATCCGTAATGAGGGCGGGTACTCTCGGACTGAAATGAACCAAAAATTCGATCCCAAATGATCAAAACACCCGCATAATTCGTATCTAAATAATCTAAATCTGTACCATGGTGTACGCGATGATGGGAGGGCGTATTGAAAAATTGCTCAAACCAATTCGGCATTTTATGAATGAATTCGGTATGAATCCAATATTGGTAAAGCAGACTTGTTTGTTGGAAAAAGAAAACAATAAATGGATGAACGCCTAAAAACGGCAGCCAAGTCCAAAATAGAAACCCACCTGTCAGATTACCTGTCCAAGTTTGGCGTAGGGCTGCGGCTAAATTGTATTTAGGAGATGAGTGGTGGACCATGTGAGAGGCCCAGTAGAAGCGAATTTCGTGTGAGATGCGGTGCACCCAATAATAGGTTAGGTCTTCTGCTAAAAAGGCGAATATCCATACGGGCCACCAATTAAATTGGAAGTCAGCGATGCGCCAATGATTGTAAACGTAAAAGTAGGTGACGAAAGCAAGGCCTTTGGTTACGGTACCCACAGCTAAATTGCCAAGACCTAAACCGATGGAAGTCATGGAATCTTTGGCCTCAATGAAATCTCGGTGCTGTTTATAGGCAAGCCACGACTCGATTAACACGGTTATGAGGAAAAAGGGAACTGCGTATAAGATTAATTGCGGCGTCATAGTTGTTTGATGAAGTCGACAGAGGCTTTAATAGGTAAATCAACACGTTTTCCTAGCACATCTGAGGTAATTACATGGTAACCTGATAAAGGGAAGGCTTGTTCTTTTTTGATTTTGCTACCCAATTTAGGGAACATGTCGCGCATCGCTTGAACGGAAACGACGTTGTCTTGATGTTCTTCATCTTGGTAGTAATAGGCTAGAAAAACAGGGACTTTGACTTGACTAAAAGTCTCGTCCGTCATTTGCGTCGTTAAGAAATTTTGAATGGCAACAACACCTTCGAGGCGATAGTGCAGGCTCCAAAAGCTCGTATGTCCTGAGCTCACAGATGGGATATCGCGGAAATCACTGCGCATGACAGCGCGTGCAAGTTGTAATCCCCAAGGGTTATCTAATAGAGGTGCCGTGGGATCTTTGATCGCAATACATGGCCCATAGAGCATAAGTGCTTTGATTTCGGGATGACGCGCGGCTAAGACGAGTGACATCGCTCCACCGAATGAGGTTCCTAGAACAACTACTTCATCACCTAATTTTTTGGCGATGGCATAATAATTTTCGACGCTTTGGTAGAATTTATCGGCCGTTGCTTTCGCCATGGTGGAGTCGGTTGGAAATTCCCCATGGTCTTCGATTCGAGCAAGAACAAGGTTCGAACCAAATGCTTTAGCAACTTCTTTATGTAACGGATTCCCTTCCATTGGGGAGGCTGAAAAACCGTGAATGTATAGAAATACGGTTTTCGTTTTTTGTGGATTAGCGGAATCTGCCCAAATAATTTGACCCTGATTATCTGGTTTCAAATTACGATTCGTCGCTTCCTTTACGGAAAGGTAGTTGGCAATGGCAGTGGGATCGTTGGGGATATCGGTCCAGCTTGGCCCCTTAATTTCGGGTGCATCTGGATGTGGGCCAAGGAAATATATGGCCGTTAAGCTTACTAATACAATGAATAGTTTTTTCATGATTTAACCCAGTTTAGTCGGTCGCTTGGATTAAACTTCCAAGGGGCCTGATTCGTTTCTATGTTGGCAAACATCGAATTCCATGCCCCGGGGGCATCGGATTGTTCCATAATTTGAAAGCGTCGTAATTCGAGGATGATGTCTAATGGGGACAGTTGGATCGGGCATGCTTCCACGCAGGCTTGGCAGGTGGTGCAGGCGCGAAGTTCTTCGGCGCTAATGTAATTACCGAGTAACACGTTTGTGGATGCGGGGTCTTTTTGGAGTTCTTCCAAACGATCGCGGGTATCCATCATGATTTTACGTGGGGAAAGTAGTTTCCCAGTTTGGTTGGCAGGACATTGTTCCGTGCACCGTCCACATTCAGTACAACTATATGCGTCGAGCGCATTTTTCCAAGTCAGGTCTTTGATGTCTTGTGCCCCAAATTTCAAATCTGGATTACTGGGTTCACCAGGTTTTCCGAGCATGATATTTACTTCATTAGTCACGTGGGCCATGGAATCCATTTGTCCGCTTGGGCTGATTTTGGAATAGTAAACTGCTGGGAAAGCGAAGAAGATATGGAGGTGTTTCGAATAGGTTACGTAAAGGGCAAAGGCAAGGATGCCGCAAATATGAATCCACCAGGCAGCTTGCTCGATGAGGTGAAGATTACCTGGAGGCAACCAGGATTTCAAATGTTTTGAAATGATGAAATTGTATTCAGGGTCCGCGGCATTCATGGTAAATAGGGCGCCCATGAGAATCAATTCGATGATCAAAATCTGCAAGGCATCTTTGATGGGGAATCCCTTTAATTCATGATGACTTTCCGCGCTGAGGCGTTTAACTTGATGACCTAAGCGGCGTGCGATAAATACGACACATGCCGCTACCACCCCGCCAGCGAGTAATTCGAAAAAATTAATAATTACGGGGTAAAAATTGCCAAGAAAAGGTGCAAAAATCCGATGGGTTCCGAGCATTCCATCGACGATTATTTCCAAAATTTCGATGTTAATTAAGACAAATCCAAGGTAAATAATTAGGTGCATGATGCCAATAAAAGGCTTTTCAAACATCTTTTTTTGTCCGAATGCAAGCAATAGAACGCGTTTCCAGCGTTCATTTGAATTCGTCACGACAACGGGTTTTGCAAGATGAATTGATTTTGCAATTTGGCCAAATCTTCGGGCGATCAAATAGCCCATGGTCAATAATATGCAAATGAAGAAAAATTGATTCATGCTGATGAGTTTGGGGGTAAACGCTGCCGGGGTCTACGACCCCGGCAGCGTTACCAAAATCCACTACCAAACTACCGCTTATTTATGAGAGAAAAAAATCAACTAGATGATAATTTTTATCAATTAAATTCAATAGGAAAATGAGAATAAGACGCAATTTCGAATTAAAAAAAAGATGAAAAGTTTTATAGATCCCCTCATTGAAAATTGTGTATTTCATGTGTATACACGTGGCATCGATAGAAAACCAATATTTCTATCCGATAGGCATTTCAAATCATTTTTAAGAAAGTATGAACGTTTGGTAAGTCCTTATGTAAATACTTATGCTTTCTGTTTATTGGATAACCATTTTCATTTCTTAATACGTATAAAATCTAAACAAGAAATTGATAAACTGATCGATCTAAAACAGCAGCCTCCTCGTAAAGTACCCGTAGGGATTTTCGTGAGTCGAAAAATTGGTAATTTATTAAACTCTCATGCTCAAATGTTCAATATTGCCACAAGCAGAACAGGGGGATTATTCGAATCTCCATTTAGAAGAAAACCTGTTGATTCAAGTCAATACCTCACCCATTTGATCAAATACATACATTTGAATCCAGTTAAACATAAAATACATGGGAATTACGAATTCTATCCTTATTCTTCTTATCGAGAATATTTGAAATTCAAGCCAAAAATCGTTGACAAAAATGAAGGACTATTTTGGTTTGGAAGTCTAGAAATTTTTGAAAAATTCCATGAAACGGAAACTCCCGAGAATAAAATTGCCAACTTATTGATAGAATAAATTTGTCTTGAGAACGTTTCAGCAGTAACGCTGCCGGGGTCTGCGACCCCGGCAGCGTTTACCGTAATTCGTTTTTAAGAAAGCGGCCGGTTTCGCTGCCTTTAATTTTAGCAATCTGCTCAGGTGTACCTGAACCGACTAATTGCCCCCCTGCATTTCCTCCTTCAGGCCCCATATCGATGACATAGTCAGACACCTTAACCACATCTAAATTATGCTCAATTATCAAAACGGTATTTCCTTTGTCAACCAGCTTCTGAAGAACATCTAACAGTAATTTAACATCTTGAAAATGTAAGCCTGTCGTAGGCTCATCAAGTACATACAACGTCTTCCCCGTATCTTTCTTCGATAATTCTTCCGCTAATTTGACTCGCTGAGCTTCACCACCCGACAACGTAGTAGCGTGTTGGCCTAAGGTAATATACCCCAAACCTACCTCAGCCAAAGTTTGAACGCGGCGATGAATTCGCGGTTGATTTTCAAAAAATTCCAACGCCTGTTCCACCGTCATGTCAAGCACATCCGATATCGACTTTCCTTTGAATCTAACTTCTAACGTCTCCCGATTAAACCGCTTCCCCTTACATGTCTCGCACTCAACTAATACGTCAGGCAAAAACTCCATCTCTATCTTCTTACGACCAGCGCCCTCACAACTTTCACATCGACCACCCTTTACATTAAAGCTAAAGCGACCCGCCTTATATCCACGAATTTTCGATTCCGGTAATTCACAATATAACGCCCGAATATCCGTATACATATTCGTATAGGTTGCAGGGTTCGAACGAGGCGTACGCCCAATCGGAGATTGATCAACCTCAATAATCTTATCAATAAATTCAAGCCCTGTCATCGACTTAAACGGCATCGCATCTCGTTTAGTACGATCAAAATGCTGCTTCAATTTTAGCACTAAAGTATCATGTATTAACGTCGACTTACCTGATCCTGAAACACCCGTCACTGAAATAAATTTACCCAAAGGCAACGTGATCGATACATTTTTTAAGTTGTTTCCAGTGGCACCTTTCAATTCGATTTGGTGACCATTTCCAAGCCGACGAACCTTCGGAACTTCAATAGCTAATTCACCATTTAAGAATTGAGCAGTGGGCGTACCTAATTTGATGAAATCAGCTGGTTTTCCGAAACCTACCACATGACCACCGTGCCGGCCTGCCCCCGGACCAATGTCCAGAATGTAGTCCGACTCAAGCATCATATCTTTATCATGTTCCACCACCAAAACCGAATTTCCCAGATCTCGTAAATCCTTTAGCGCCTGAATCAACTTCTCATTGTCTCGCTGGTGCAATCCAATCGAAGGCTCATCCATGATGTATAAAACACCTACTAATTGCGTACCGATTTGGGTGGCTAGACGAATCCGTTGTGACTCCCCTCCCGACAATGTTTTCATGGGACGATCAAGCGTCAAATAAGTCAACCCAATCTGCGTCAAAAACCCAACGCGTTTACGAATTTCCTTCAACACCTCCGAACCAATTTGTCGTTGGCGTTCCGAAATTCGAAGTTCCAAACCTTCCAACCATTGTTCGAGTTCGAGCACATCCATTTGGGCTAATTCCCCAATATGCTTACCATCAATTTTAAAATGCAATGCCTCCTTTTTCAGGCGAAAACCTCCACAATCTGGACACGTTTTAATGACCAAAAAATCCTTCAACCAATCCTGTGTCTTCTCCGACCCACTCTCTTGCTGCCGCTTTAAGAAATTGATAATTCCATCATATTTCGTGCTCCATTCAGTCCCCACATATTTTTTCGAAGGAACCGGAACAGGCTCATCCGTACCATATAACATCATCTCCACAGCCTCCAATGGAAACTTTTCGATGGGAGTTGAAAGACCTACTTGGAACGGCTTCAGTAATACTTCTAATTGCTTAAATATCCATAACTCACGATACTCACCTATCGGCGCAATGGCTCCACGCACGATGCTCAATTTGCGATCAGGAATGACTGAATCCTCCGTAATTTCCTCGATCACTCCTAAACCATTACAGCAAGGGCAAGCACCATATGGGCTATTAAAAGAAAATGTATTAGGAGCCGGTTCATCATAGGACAAACCCGTTTCAGGATCCATTAAAGTCTGTGAGAAATAATGTACCTGCGAAGCAGCATCCAATACATAAACCTGACCTTTCCCCACCTGCATCGCCGTCTGTAAACTCTGAGACAATCGTACGCGCTCATCATCTGAAACAACCAATCGGTCTACGACCACTTCAATATCATGCACTTTAAATCGATCCAATTGCATTTTCGGTTCGATATCAAGTACTTCACCATCCACACGAACTTTGGTATAACCCCACTTCGCAATTTGGACAAACAGCTCCCGATAATGTCCTTTACGACCCTTAATTACGGGTGCTAATAAGACCACTTTTGCTCCATCAAATTGAGAAGTCAACGTGGCAATGATTTGGTCAACAGATTGCTTGACCATTTTTTGGCCACTCAAATATGAAAATGCTTCTGAACCACGTGCATAGAGCAGGCGCAAAAAGTCATAAATTTCAGTGGTCGTTCCCACGGTGGAACGCGGATTTTTGGAAGTCGTTTTCTGTTCAATCGAAATAACAGGTGAAAGTCCTTCAATCTTATCGACATCAGGCCGCTCCATATTACCTAAAAACGATCTCGCATACGCAGAGAAACTCTCCATGTAGCGCCGCTGTCCTTCCGCGTAAATCGTATCAAAAGCCAAGGAAGATTTTCCTGAACCGGAAATTCCGGTAACAACCACTAATTGATTGCGCGGAATCGACACATCAATATTTTTTAAATTATGCTCACGTGCACCCAATACTTCAATGTGACTAAAACCAGTTAAATCTTTGGGCTGCTGCATCGTATATTTTAAAGTTCAATCAACAAAAGTACAAAAAAAGAGGCTGCCCTTTTCCGGGCAGCCTCAAGAAAAATTGGAATTAATCTTAATTCAATAATTCATCAAATGTTAAGCTCACGTAGTAAATACTTCCAACCAATGGGTTAGCCCATCCAGTTGAATAAAGTTGACCACCTAAGTTATTTCCACCCACTTTTAAGATAGACTTCATGCTAGTCAATTTCTTGCTAACCTGCACATCTAATGTATGGAATGCTGGGATCAAACTTAATTGTTGTTGATTTACCACTTGATTTACAATCGAAGACTGCCAAACAAATTTCTCTTGGTATCTCCAAACTGCACTTACACCCCAACCAGAACCACCGATGTTTCTGTTAGATAACGAAACGTTTGTGCGGTAGTTAGGTGTATTGAATGCCAACTGATAGTTTCCTAAACCTCCGTTGTCTTTCACTTCGTTGTATGAAACGTTTGTACCAACCATCCAGTTGCCACCTAATTGGTAATCCAAACCTAATCCCCAACCTTGAGTAACAACTTGGTTATCTACGTTAGAAGGGAATGAATAAACTTTATTACCCAATACAGAAGGATCTTGGTGCTGTGCCGGAGTTTGAACTACAACCATACCCGCAGAGAAGTTGGTGAAATTCGAACGATACGCATAAAAATCAGCTAATAAACGATCTCCTAAGAAACCTTTGTAACCTACTTCCATCGTACGTACCTGCTCTGGCTTCCAAGCCTTAGATGTATAAGTTTCTGGCTTTCCTTGTAAAACAGATTGTAAAGTATATGAATTGCCAGACAATTTATAACGATCTTGAACCACTGACAAACCACCTAATAAACGAGCAGATGGTGTTTGTAAGTCAATGTATTGATCTTGTGTCGTTGGGATACGGAAACCTGTTTGATAAGATGCACGGAAGTTAGAACGTCCTTCTGAGAACACACCCGATAAACGTGGGCTAAATTGTCCTGCAAAGTTTTCGTTCTTATCGTAACGAATCGAACCTGTTACCTTAAATTTATCTGCAAAGAATTTCTTCGCTAATTGCGAGTATGCACCAAATTCAGAAATCGTAAATTCATCTCCATTATCCTTCAATGCGAACAATGAACCTTCTGAATTTAACGCGTATGAACGGTAGTTTGCACCTACAATCATTTCAACTTTGTTACCTAATTTTTCAGTCAAGTTATACATACCTTCTATGTGGTATAAAGCCGACTTATCTGTGAACATAGCTCCACGAGGTAATGGTCTCTGCTTGATTGCTTCAACTGCCGCATTAAAACCAGCAGTACCAGGGATTAAACGATTTGCATCAGCTAATGCACGCGCCGTTCCATGGTAGTAAGGGAAACTAGCTTGTGTGCTTGCAATAGCCGTTCCAATTGCTGTCGTTGGGTTTTTGGTAGCAGCTAATGTCGTTTGCAATACAGTTCCAAAGTTTGTCAAAGCCAAACCTGCAAATGTTCCAAAGTATTCTGGATACCAAGCAGTAGAAGGCTTAGCCGCCTCATTTACTAATTGGCCCAATGTACCTGTCGCATAAGCATCACCTGAATTTTCTTGGGTTGTATAAGCACGAACAAAGAAATTAGATCCTTTTAATTCCGCCTTGTATTGGCCCATTGAGAAGTTCTTGATTGAATAACGATCCGCTCCTGTATACAAGGTAGTACCTTGACCATATGAACCTTGTAATACTAACTCAACCTTATCATTGAATCGATAGTGCAATGCCGCATTAAACTTCATGTTACGATTGTTATAAGAAGCTAAATCGCTTTCAGCATAACCTTGACGTGAAATTTGAACGTTTGGAACAATGTATCCCAAAATAGCAGCAGGCGATAAAGCGCCACCTGTAGCCTTTGAAATTTGATTAATACCCGCTGTTAAAGGGTGAGTAGGCACACCTAATAAAGGTGTCAAAGAAGACAACATATTAACATTTGTCTCATCACCAAAAATACTTACACCGTTGTAAGCCAAATTAGTTGAACGATTTCCAGCACCTAAGCTAGTTCCATTCAATAAACTTTGATCACGGAAATCTGTTGACTGCCAATCTTGCGCGCTCAACATATTAAAATTCAATTTAAACGCCAATTTGTTGTTAAATGCTTTGGCATAACGGAAAGAGATATCTCCATATGGAGTCGTTGCTTCCGTACGGTTAGACGCGTGCATCGCACCCGCTTTCACTTGCGCACTTAAACCTTGATATAAGAAAGGAGATTTTGAATTCATCAAAATGATACCGTTCATCGCATTTGGACCATATAATGCAGAAGCCGCACCTGGCAACACTTCCACACCTTCCAAATCCAACTCTGAAATACCTACGATATTACCTACCGCAAAGTTCAAACCTGGTGCTTGGTTATCCATACCATCGATCAACTGAACTACACGAACGTTACCATTGCTGTTAAATCCACGCATGTTGATGGAAGAGAATGAAACCGACTGCGTACTTACCTCAACACCTTTGATATTACGCAATGCGTCATAAAAAGAAGCTGCTGGAGTTTCACGAATCGAACGAATATCCATTTTTTCGATTGAAACAGGAGATTGCATAACTGATTCTTCAATACGTGAGGCAGAAACCACCACATCTTGTCCCATCAATGCTTGTTCTTTCAAGCTGATTTTCAAGTCAGATTTATTTCCAGAAACGGAGATTTCTTGACGCTCATAACCCACCATCGATACCACTAATGTGAAAGGTGCTGGTGTTGTAGTTGTCAAAGAGAAGTTACCATTGGCATCCGAAATAGTTCCGATCACCTTGCCTTTTACCGAGATACTTACCCCGATTAATGGCTCTTTTGAACCCTGGTCAGTTACCTTTCCTCCTACCTTCGTCTGAGCGAAAGCTCCGAAAGCGAAAAGAAAAAGCACCGCAAATAGGGGCATCGTTGAAGTAAAAAGTTTTTTCATAATGTCTATTTTTTGTTGAAACGATTTAGCGTAGGGTTTCTACACTAATACAAATCTAAATCTTTTTAAGAAAATGCCCAATGAATGAACTTAAAAAATTACTAGTTTTTCGGAATATATTTTTATTTGGCCAACAAATCGGTGCAACTACTTGTTACCGTTCACATAATTTAGATGAAGAAAGGTTTGAAATCTTAGTAACTTTACGCGAATAAATTAGCACTAATGCGCAATCTATCCATCATCATTATACTTACTATCTTGGCCATATCGTGCAAACGACCTGTGCCAGCCCAATTGAGTATTCGTTGGAACGAAAGCCCAAAACCTGCAGAGGTAGATTATGCACTTGAGTCGAATTGGGCTTCCTTACCCAATCGCTTCGATGCGGCTGACCTACTTCCCAAAAAATCGGCACTAAAAGATGAACAAGCCAATGCGCCCGCTGACGTCTTTTTCATCCACCCGACCATCCTTACCTATCCCCCAAAGAATGAATATCAATGGAATGCTTCTGTCACAGATTCCTATTTGAATCATTTAGTTGACAGCACATCCATCCTAAATCAAGCGAGCATCTTCAATGCCGCAGGAAGAATTTATGCGCCTCGATACAGACAAGCACATTACTTTGCGTTTGTAACCGAACATAAAGAAGATAAAGATGCCGCATTGAATTTAGCCTATGAAGATGTAAAAAAAGCATTTGATTATTACCTAGTACATTATAATACAGGTAGACCCATCATCATTGCTTCACATAGCCAAGGCACCGTTCATGCAACCAGACTACTCAAAGAATACTTTGATGGCAAAGCATTGCAAAAGCAATTAGTTGCCGCTTACATCATCGGAATTGCGACACCGAAAAACACGTTCGCATCAATTCCTCCTTGTCAATCTCCTCTTCAAACGGGATGTTTTATTGCCTGGACCACCTTTTTACAAGGTTATTTGCCTCCATGGCATCCAGGTAAACCCACGGAACTTGTATCTACCAATCCACTTACATGGACACTGGATGAAAATTTTGCCCCGAAAGAACTTAATCCGGGTGGTGTATCCTATGGCTTTAAATGGGTCCGTAATTTTGCCGATGCACAAAATCACCAAGGCATATTATGGACAAATACACCTTATGTATTTGGACGCAGTTTTGTCAAAATCAAAAACTGGCACCAAGCAGACCTTAATTTATTTTACGCACCCATTCGTAGCAATGCGAAAGATCGCGTTTCCGAATTTTTACATATAGGCAAATAAATATATGAACGAGCATTTTCTAATCATCATGGCAGGGGGTATCGGAACACGGTTTTGGCCCATCAGTCGCAGCTCAAATCCAAAACAATTTCACGATGTGTTAGGTGTAGGCAAAACGATGCTCCAACAGACCGCTGAACGGTATGAAGGAATTATTCCTCAAGAGAATATTTATGTGGTAACATCCGAGGAGTTTGCCGATTTAGTCCAAGAACAATTACCCTACTTATCTCCGGATCAAATTCTAAAAGAACCACAAAGACGAAATACAGCTCCTTGCATCGCATATGCAGCCTATAAAATTGGCAAAAAACACCCGAATGCCACACTAGTCGTTGCACCGGCAGACCATGTCATTTTAAAAGAGGAAACCTTCCGCACCAAGATCTTACTTGCCATTGTTAGTGCTCAAAACAATTCACTCGTCACCTTAGGCATCATGCCGACGCGACCAGATACGGGTTATGGGTATATCCAATTCCAATCAGGAGAGGCTGAAGCTAAAACCGTAAAAACATTTACCGAGAAGCCACATCTTGAATTAGCCCAAGCATTTTTGGAGAGCGGTGATTACGTTTGGAATGCAGGTATTTTCGTTTTCACCATCCCTACCTTTAAACGGGAATTAGAAAAAAACTTGTCCAGATTAGCAGAACAATTTGAAGAAGGGGAAGCTTCCTACTACACAGCAGAAGAAAATGATTTCATACGGAAAGTTTATGCCGTATGTAAAAGTATTTCGGTAGATAATGGCATCATGGAGAAAGCACAAGACGTCAAAGTAATCTTGGCTGATATCGGTTGGTCCGACCTCGGAACCTGGAAATCGATGTATGAAATCCATGAAAAAGATTTAAATCAAAACGTAATTACGGGAAATGTACTAACCTACGATTCTCAGAATTGCATCATCCGTACTCCTACAAACAAATTAGTTGTCATTCAAGGCCTGAATAATTTCATTGTTGCCGAACACGATAACGCACTAATGATCTGTCCAAAAGACCAAGAACAAGAAGTCAAGAAATTTGTGGAAGCGGCAACTAATCTAGACGTACGCTTTTCTTAAGCGTTAGCCAATTCGATTAAACTCTGAAAGTCAGGAATTGTGTGAATTTCTGGAGGCAAATTGCGTTCAGGTTGTAAAACACTATAGCCTGTCAACATGATTTTGGTATTGGGCATATCAGCGACCATTTGAGCCACATAGGCATCAACAGCATCGGCCGTAGGTTCCGTGGTAAATACACTAAAAATGTAATCCGGTTTGTGAATTTGATACGCCAAAATCAACTCGTCATAAGGCAAGGATTGACCTAAATAAACCACCGAATGTTTTCTGGCACGAAAGACGTAATTCGCAAATAACAAACCAATTTCATGCAACTCGCCTTCAGGCAAATACAATAAAACACGTTTTGCACTTGGCTTTAAACTTAAGTCCTGCTGATCGATTGCCGAAATCAATTTTTGACGAATCAAATGACTGATAAAATGTTCTTGCGCTGGCCCAACCGAACCCGAAAGCCATAAGGTGCCAAGACGACGCATGAACGGGTAAATAACCTCCAACATATAATATTCGAACCCATGAGCGTTCACAATATTACGAGTCAAGATCTGAAAACGAGCTTCATCTAAATCCATCATGGCAAGCGTTAAAGCTTGCATATGATCAACATGATTGAATGATGTTTCAGAAAGATGAAGAATATGAGAAACCATTTCTGCATCACTCATTTTTGAGATTTCAGAAATTTTAAATCCTCCTTTTTCCTGGAGCAGAGCAATATTAAGCACTAATTTGAGCTCCTCATCACCATAATGGCGAATATTGGTATCGGTACGCTCTGGCTTTAAAATCCCATAACGCTGTTCCCAAATCCGCAAGGTATGGGCTTTAATTCCACTAATATTCTCAAGATCCTTAATCGAAAAAACGCTCATAGCTGAAGGGGTCTATGAATGAAACACACCAATCGTCAAATTGTTACAAATTAAATTGCATAAAAATCCAATGTCCCAAAAAGAACAAGAATTGAAGCGCCGCAATCAATCTGAATAGACTTGATTTTGAGGGTAAATCAGCCGAGATATATACCCAATGAAAGAAAAAGCTAGCCAACCACCAGGCTCCAAAATTTTGTATCGGCACATGATTATGATGCCATTGCCAAAAATCGAAATTCATGGCCACTGGCTCAATCAACAAATCCAACGCAGTCATCAAACCTGCCCCTAAAGCCGCTCTTCCAATCTTACCTCCGACATTCCATTCCTCCACAAGCGCACTTGTAATCATCACCAAAAGCACCCAATTAATTCCAATCGTAATCGGAACATTCAATACCTTCAACCCGAGGGTTTGCCCATAGGCATACTCCCCAAAAATTTGACCTGTACGAACGCCGACCACTTCTAACATCCAAGCTGAAATCGCGATGGCTGCCAACAAAATATAGGCTTGTGGGCTAGGTTTAGGAAAATACCAGACACAAATAAAGCCCGTAAACCATAAGGTTAAGGGAACTAGTGATATAAAAGTCGCTGAAACTGCGGGCATATGCATCCCGATCAAACCGGCTGCATACAATACAATCAAAAATCGCTTTAAAAAAACTGGGTTCATAAATTATCTATTTTCTACCAGCCAGTTGGCTTTTGTATTTCAACTCCATCCTTCCCAATGAGCTCCAATGGAAATTGGCATTCAATTAATTTTTCCTTGGAAATCAGCTGACTCGATCTAGCCTCTTCCGACAAACTATCGTTTTCCCGATTAGGAGGAAAAAGCATCACAACCGATTTTTCTTCATAGGTCTCATCGACAGCCTCCACACATGGAGCAAAATCGCTATCTCCTGAAACAAGAAAGGCAACATCATAAGCATCTAAATGGGCATCCATCAACAAATGAGTCGCTAAGTTTACATCCGTCATTTTCTCCGTAGGTGTATCCCAAGAGTGACCACATTTAAAACATGTAATCGTTTTGTTATGGTAGGAGCCATAGATCAAGTCAACTCCAGATGCGGCCAAGGCCTTCAAATAAACATCCTGACGCTCTTCCCGCATCAAATCATGGGTCAAACGAGAAGTAAAAAATTTCACAGCCACTAATTCTTGATTAGAATCCAAAAAACGCTGTATCAATTTTTTCACGTCGAGCCACTTGCAAAACTTCAATCCAGCATCGACTAGTCCAAAATATAGATTGGAGCCATCTATATAAGCAATTACGCGCTGTTTCGGTTTGTCCATGTTCAAAAATAAAAAAAAGTCCCGGCTTCTATACCAGGACTTTCAAAATAAACGGGCGGATGATGGGACTCGAACCCACGACCAAGCGCACCACAAACGCCTACTCTAACCAACTGAGCTACAACCGCCATTTAGGACTGCAAAAATACGGAAAGCTTCCAACATTGCAAACCTTAAGACAAAAAAAGCGGGAGAATTTTCATGCTCCCGCCCAATAAATTATTTCTGAGCAGCCAAGTAACGTGCTTCTGCTTTATTCCAATCTATTACACTCCAAAATGCGTCAATGTAGTCTGGACGCTTATTTTGGAACTTCAAATAATACGCATGCTCCCAAACATCTAATCCAATGACAGGGAATCCCTTTACATCAGCTACATCCATCAAAGGGTTATCTTGGTTTGGCGTAGAAGAAACTGCAATTGATCCATCTTTTTGAGCAACTAACCAAGCCCAACCAGACCCAAAACGCGTAATACCCGCCTTTTTGAATTCTTCTTTGAATGCATCAAATGATCCAAATTTAGCATCTATCGCAGTCGCCAATGTTCCTACTGGAGATCCACCACCGTTTGCCGACAAAATATTCCAGAACAAATCGTGGTTATAATGCCCGCCACCATTATTACGAACTGCGGGAGTTAACGTAGAAATTGACGCGAATAATTCTTCTAATGACTTTCCTTCTAAAGGAGTGTCTTTAACTGCTGCGTTCAAATTCGTCACATAAGCATTGTGATGACGGTCATGGTGAATTTCCATCGTCAATGCGTCAAAATGAGGTTCTAATGCATTATTTGCATAAGGTAAAGGTGCTAATTCAAAAGCCATATCGATATGATTTAGTGTTATATTTTTTTAAACGATTCTAATTCCAAATTTGTTCGAAGCCTTAGCGCTTACGCGAAAAAAATTCTTTAAGCAATGATTCGGATTCTTCAGCCAGGAGTCCACCAACGACTTCAGTTTTAGGATGTAGTACCTGATGACCCATGGCTTGAAATCCTCGCTTTTCTTCATATGCGCCGAAAACCAAACGACCGAGTTGAGACCAATATAAAGCCCCAGCACACATCAAACACGGTTCCAAAGTCACATATAACGTGCAATCTTTCAAATATTTCCCTCCTATGGTTTGAGCCGCAGAAGTAATCGCTAACATTTCAGCATGTGCCGTCACATCAGTCAAAATCTCTGTTTGGTTATACGCTTTGGCAACAATTTTGCCCTGACATACAACTATGGCGCCAACGGGGATTTCATCTTCCTCCAAGGCCATTTCGGCTTGACGGAGGGCTAAACCCATAAAATATGCGTCCTCATTCAGCATCATTAAGCTGGCATTTGAATCACACGATTGCGCAAATAAAAATCCAAAATAACTATCGCTGCCATGGCCTCAACGATGGGCACAGCACGCGGAACAACACATGGATCATGCCTCCCTTTGCCAGAAACTGTTATTTTCTCGCCTTTTTCATTGACACTATCCTGATCCTGCATGATGGTTGCAACAGGCTTAAATCCAACCCGGAAATAAATCGGCTCGCCATTCGAAATACCACCTTGGATTCCTCCTGAATGATTTGTCAACGTCCGAATAGACCCATCTGCTTGTTTCTCAATAATATCATTATGTTGTGACCCACGTAAGGCAACACCATCAAATCCACTTCCATATTCAAAACCTTTGACTGCATTAATGCTCAACATGGCCTTGCCTAATTCCGCATGTAATTTGTCAAATACAGGTTCACCAAGGCCCACAGGACAACCTGTTATGTAGGCAGAAACAACACCTCCAACGGAATCCCCTTCTTTACGAATTTCGTCAATGTAGGTAAACATTTTTTCGGCTAGTTTGGTGTCAGGGCAACGAACCGCATTCGTTTCAGTCAAACTTAAATCTAATTGCTCTACAGGTGTCTCTAATTTCAGCGTTCCTACTTGAGAAACATAGGCTGTAATTTGTACCCCTAATTGTTTCAATACAAGTTTGGCTAGAGCACCAGCCGCTACACGAGCAACCGTTTCTCGTGCCGAAGAACGACCGCCACCGCGATAATCACGTAAGCCATATTTTGCAAAATAGGTGTAATCCGCATGAGATGGACGAAATTGATCTGAGATATGCGAGTAATCTTTGGAACGCTGATCACCATTACATACGAGCATGGCTATGGGTGTCCCTGTCGTTTTACCTTCAAAAACACCAGAAACAACTTCCACTGAATCGGCTTCTTTTCGCTGGGTAGTTATGCGAGACTGTCCAGGTTTCCGACGGTCTAATTCCGATTGAATAAAGTCCAAATCGAAAACAATACCCGCTGGGCAACCCTGAATCACCACACCTACCGCAACTCCATGTGATTCTCCAAATGTACTTATCTGAAAAATTTTCCCGTATATACTCCCCATATTCGTTATTTTGATGCTTTACCAAAAAGGAAAAGCAAAGTAGCTATCACCAATAGAATCACAAAATTAACCAATTGTCTCCAATTGATCCATCTATTCCAACGAACAGATAAAGAATCTTTCTTTTCGATCTGATTATACACACCACCCGCTTCCTCATCTGTACGTAAAAACCGGTCGGCAGGCTGCCCCTTCACAATTAAAATTGTCGAGGCCCTAAGCGTATCAAAACGTTCTTTGGCCGTATTAAAAAAGATCCAATTAAAATATTTAGCCAAAGATATTTGTCCCGGTTGTTCGGGTGAAATTTTAAAAATGTCCACTTTTTGTCCAATCATTTGGTCACGAATTGGAACGACTGAACGTTCGGTTGAGACCGGTGTAAAATTGACAAAATAATCAGATTCAACTTCTTTATTGTCCCATAAAATACTGTTCCCGTCACCCACTATTCGAGTTTGATAAGTCACCGATTGCCCTGTTTTGATTGATTTTTGGCTAACTGATTCAATTAATTTGAAATTACCAACGGGCACTTTCCCCGCCAGCGGATGCACGGGTAAAGCTTTCGGAGAAATAACGAACGGCGCCGATTTGAAATAAACATTTTTAACTTGGCGCTCTAAGCCTTTACCCGGACTCACCTGTTTCACGCGGAAATTCAACGCAGGTATACGGATCAAATGATTATCCAATGAAAAATAGCTGGCTTGAAAAAAGCGGTATTCCGTATATTTTTTCCCCCGAAATTGAACCTTCAAAACCCGTTCAGATTGCAGTCCAAAGTTTTCTTCCCAACAATTACGAGGACGCATCTGTTGAATTAATTCAGGTATTTGCAAATCATTTCGATCAAATATCAATTCCGTTGTATTAGTCTCTGGAACATAGAAAGACATTTTTATCGTAAATTCTTGGCCAACAAATGGCGTGCGCATGGTACTGCTAACCAGAAAAAATGCGCCATTATTTTTTGTCAACGATTCATCAGGCAATTCAATTTCCTTAGATTCCTCCTCTTCCAACGGGGCACCTTCGGTTACTTGAACAACAAAAGGATCCCAAGGTACTAGCTGGCCATTAATTTGAACATCTTGCGAGGAAACAGCAAAATTACCTATGCCCGTAGGTTGATAATATTGTGAAAATGTCTGCGTCTGAACAACTTGTCCGTTTTGAAATAAAGAGGCTTTACTTCTACTTACCCCTAATTTCTTGAAATTGGCGATCTCTGGAAAAAGATAGACGGGTGCTTGATCTGAAACTGGCAGCGTAAAATAAATGACCAAATGATCACTTGTAGTAATCGCCTTATTGCCTACTTGTACCACTAAACCATCTCGGTTTTGAGCATGTAAGTTAATTGCCGACCCGAAAGCCAGCATTATGCCTAGAAGTAGAATGAATATCTGACGCATCCTTGCAATTTACACAAATTGTCTAGGAGAAGAATCGAAAGAGATTTAAAATTAAAACATTTTAAATCGGAAGGATACACCTAACGCTGCGTACCAAAGTTGGCCCACTTGCAAACTTTTGCCACCAGAAACGTCCAATTTTACATCGTCAGAAATGTAATATGCAAGACCTCCGTCCACCCATGTATCAGACAAATTAGATTTGGGGAGTCTGCCGAAAAACTCCACATAGGCATACCCTTTCTCACCCAAAGTGACATTGGGTGCAATTCGGACAATACCTTCGACACCTCCATTGGAATGAAACTCTGTACCCAAGTTATATCCGATACCCCAAGGCCCTTTAATTGTATTTTGCATCGTGAAAACGACTTCACCTAAGGAATGTGGATTCCCATTCCTTTCACTCGCATCTCTATTTTGATTATTTACATGATACTGAACAATGACAGCACTTCGTGGCATCCAAGTATTTCCTTCTGATAAATGAAATTTTGCTCCAGCAGACTCAAATTGAAAATGACCGCCATTTTCTTTCGTTTCAATGACAGTCGTCAAACGAAGTTCGGCCCAATTGACCAAGCCTATTTTCCAAAGTGAGGTAGGCACAAAATAAACAACCTCATCTTTTGACACATGGCGATTAAATCCGACTTCTCCTTGAAAAAAACCTTTACGAACTATAAATGGACATTCAGTTTGATCAGGACGATCTGTCTCTATTCGACCGGCCTGTTGGCCCGAAACATAAAATGAAACTAATATAAGTATACACACCCAAATTCGCATGGATGCAAGTTACAAATTTTTAGTCTAGCCTAAAAATTATTTTTTGCTCCCAAAATAAAAACCAAGTGTGCCTGAAAATTCTCCGAATAAAATAGACTGTTCCGCGTGATCAACTGATCGACCCGTGGTGCGAATATCCCATAATTGGGTGTAGCCTGTTTTTAACATGGTATCGAAAAAAAATCGTTTTGACATGTTAAGCCGAAGGCCAGACTTGAAGGATGCACCAGCACCAGCCATATTCCAAAAATGATTTTTACCTAGGGTAAATAATCGTACATCTGATCGCGGTACAACTAAACCGATGCCAGCTCCGTTCACCCAATCTAAACTATGCCTATTCTTTGACCATATAGGCCGATAATGTTCTATCTCAACCGAGGCATAATTAAACCCATCCGTGTGCTCAAACGTTAAAAAGTCTGAAGAGGCCACTTGAAATTTTTGATGATCAAATGTTCCCACATACATGGGATTAACTTCTTGGGTTGGCAAAGAAACTCGAGGAGAAATAAACCCTGTTATGGGTACAGTTTGATTATTCACCATTACATATTTCATGTGATCCCATCCAATGCTAATGGATAAATTATCTTTTAGAAAATACCCAACGTGTAGATTAAACTGTGGAATAGAGAATAAGGCTGGATTGATATATTTATTAATCTCATGTAAGGGCGTCGGGGCGTCTTTTGCCACCACATTATCCAGGGTAAATTCATACCCGGGTCCCACAAATTTGATGTCTGAATTCGTATATGCTGATCGGTTATATCCCCAAAAAGCAAAAAAAGAACCTTTGTGATGAGGAGCGTTTTGAGCCACCAACAACTCACTAATTAATAATAAACCACTTAGTAAATACTTTCTCATTCCTATATCCGATCACATCCTTAATCCTACGCAAAATTGCAAAATAATAAGCTGTAAACTAAATCAGTTTGCTGATTTTAATCATAAAAAAGGGAGATATTAGGGAATTTTCACAAACAATCGAGTAAATTGCAAGTCCGAAATTAACCACTAATTAATCGGCATTTGAAACAAACCATCATCTATTCGCCGCTAACTTATGAAAACAACAACATCTAAATTTGAGGCTAAAACATTTACTCTTGGCGAAAGATTAACCCAAGAGCAAATCGATTATTTCAAAAAACACGGTGTTATTCAATTCAAGAAGTTCATCACACCGGAAACAGCTGAATTATTCATTTCAGAATTAGCTAAAATTGAACTTAACTGGCTCAAAGAGGGCATTCAAAAGGTTAATGGAATACCATTAAAATTTGGTCAAGATCCCGAAGGAAATCAGATGATTCAACGGATGTGTTTCACAAACAAATACAGTCAAGTACTCGCTGAGTTCTTGAAAGATCCCCGTTTTGGCATATTACTCGAATTACTGGCTCCCTATGAAGGTCGTATCAGTGAGGAAGAAAAAGATGGTCTCGTATTCAATCACTATATAAATCAACCCAATTCGAAATTCACGCAAATGGGATGGCATACAGATTCTCCTCGAGATCTGTTTTTGGGTCAAAAAATCCTACCCATGTTAAATGTGGGGATCCACTTAGATAATTGTCCTTCTTCCAACGGTGGTTTACGCGTGTTACCTGGCACGCAAAATCAAGGCATGTTGAAATTACTTTTTGGGAAAAAGCAATTCATCGATCATAGACCAGATCCCAAAGAAATTGCTTTTGAAATAGAACGAGGTGATCTAACGATTCACGATGGCCGCCTATGGCACCGAGTTGAGGTATCTCCACATTTTGGTGAAAAATCCCGCAGACGTGTCATGTACGTTCCCATCATCACCGGTAAGTATAAACCGAAATCTGAAAATAGTAAAACACCTTTTTACCACCGATTAGCCAAGGTGGTTACGAAATAAAAAAAGCTCGCCTAGTAATTAGGCGAGCTTTTTATGCTTGAGATTCCATATAGGACTGCAATATGATCGTCGCTGATACACGATCTACTGTCCCTTTAACCCTTCGATCCTTTTTAGACATCCCCCCTGCAATCATGGCCTGCATGGCTAGCTGGGATGTAAAGCGCTCATCATGTTCAATGATGGGTACTTCTGGAAATTTCTTTCGAAAATGTTTAATTAAGACCCGAACACCATGCGTTGAATCCGTATCCGTATTATCTAAATTTTTGGGCATTCCAATAATCACTTTATCCACCACCTCCTGCGCAAAATATGTTTTCAAATAATCAAGTAAGGTATGCGTCGGAACCGTATCGAGCCCATTTGCAATGATCTGAAGCGAATCCGTTACGGCTAAACCCGTACGTTTCAACCCAAAATCGATGGCAAGAATACGTCCCATCCTTAGGCGATAAATCCTTTATCTCGCATAATCTTATCCATCAACTTACGATCGTTGTCAGAAAAAATTGCAAATGGTAAATACAAGAACTGATATTTGCCCATTTCTAACACGTAAGCTTGTTTGTCTTTGTAGGCAGACAAAATCATGTCCCACTTCAACATGCCACCTTCCTTATCAGAAATTTTCATGAAAATTTGCCGACTGTCGATTTCGTAACGATACTTATCAAACAATTGCTTGTATTGAGCAAGTTGAGTGATCCCTGTGAATTGAATCAACCAAAACAAGATATATCCAATGACACCGATCGCTAGAAAAATGTAAATCCAATAATTTTTATAGGTACCTGAAAGGTTTAGAAAAACATTTAAGCCTACTAAAGCCAGTGGCAAAAATGCCCATTTCCATTGATTAGAAAACAATTGACGCATGCAAAGGCCTACGTATTTATTTTTTTCTAATCCATATTTTTTGGTTTTAATCGCCAGTGGATTAGAAGGTGCTTGCATTTGTGCGCGTTGCTGCCCACCATACATTTTAGCCATAAGTAAAATTATTTTAAACGCTAAATAAAGGCTAAAGGTACGAAAATTGGATAATTTTGGGTAATTTTAATTTGCTAATTTAGGTTTTAAGCAAAAGAATATGTCGGCAAAACAAGTACTAGACGGACCAGCCCTACTTCAAAAAATCAGACGAATCTCATTCCAGATTTTCGAAAATAATTTTGAAGAAAAGGAAATCATCATCGCTGGAATTGTAGGCCAAGGCCTCGCTTTAGCCGAAATGATTTGCAAACACATGCATGAAATCTCTACCATTCAAGCAAAAGCCGTTGCCATACAGCTCAATAAAGAGGTTCCATATGAAAGCCCCGTTAAATTCGACACCGACTTAACCGTATTAGAAAACAAAGTGATTATTGTGGTAGATGATGTATTAAATACGGGTCGTACCTTTTCATATAGCTTAGCTCCCTTTTTGAGTATTCCCGTCAAGAAATTACAAGTAGCCGTTTTAGTTGACCGTAATTACCGCAAATTCCCAATTGCAGCTGATTACATTGGTTATGAGTTGTCAACAACCATCGCAGAACATGTCGAAGTAATTATTTCAGATCCCGAGAAGTGCGGGGTGTATTTGCACTAATTACGCATTCCAAATCTCCCAAGCTTTATCTGCTTGTCCGTAAAGCATTTCAATCCCTGTGTGGATTCCACCCGCTCCATGTTCTAATCCCTTTTTGAGAAAAGTCGTTTCCAAAGGATTATAAACAATATCGTAGAGGTAATGGTGGCTTTTAATCTGATCATACGGAATTTCCGGACAAGCCTCCACATGAGGATGCATACCTAATGGAGTGGCATTAACTATGAGCCCAATTTCAGGCATGAGCTTCCCCATTTGTTCATAAGATATACAATCTGGAGTTGCCGTACGTGAAACTTTAATGACAGCAATCCCTAAATCCTCAATAGCCGCTATCACCGCTTTGGCCGCACCACCTTGACCTAATACACAAGCTGATTTTGATTTGAAATTCTGAAATGCCGACCAGTCTTTAAGGGTCTGTTGGAACCCAAAATAGTCTGAATTATACCCCTTCACCCGACCATCAGGCAAAAATTTAATCGTATTCACAGCACCGATTCGTAAGGCTGCAGCATCAATTTCATCTAAGAAGGGAATGATTTGTTGCTTGTAAGGGATCGTTACATTGAGCCCTTTGAGATTAGAATTAGCCCGTAAAATTTGAGGGAAATCTTCGATAGTTGGAATTTCAAATTGCGTATAAGCATGCGAATCTTGCAATCCTAATTTTTCAAATTTCTCCGTGAAATATTTCTTAGAAAATGAATGTCCAAGTGGGTAGCCTATTAAACCAAAAAGAGACGTGATTGCCATCTTATTTTTTCGAAAATGTCTGTTTTAAAACACCGATAATAATGGGCAAAACAGAAACACCCACAATCCCTAAAACTACCTTCTCGAAATTTGTTTTCACCCACTCGTTATCTCCTAGGTAATAACCAGCGAGGGTAATACTGAAAACCCAAAGACATGCTCCTAAGAAGCCGAACAATAAATAAATAGGATAAGACATGCGGCCGGCGCCAGCAACAAATGGCGCTACGGTACGTACAATCGGCACAAAACGAGCAAGAATGACCATTTTAGAACCATAATTAGCATAAAATTCTTCGGTCTTTTCGATATGGGCCCGCTTCAAAAACAAGACTTGCTCCCGATTTTTAATCCAAGAACTGAAGTTTCGACCAATGAAATAATTTAATTGATCCCCTAACAAAGCAGCAATAATTAATAATGGGATCACCGTTGTCAAGCTCAACTGCCCACTTGCTGCCGCCAATAAACCCACAGAGAATAAAAGCGAATCTCCTGGTAAAAGGGGCATAACGACTAAACCTGTTTCAACAAAAACGATCGCAAAAAGAAGCGCATAGGTTAAAGAACCATTGGCAGCAATAAATTCACTTAAAAAAGTCAAAGGATCTTTTAATAGATCAAGCAATAATTGAATCATAAGAAAGCGCAGCATAAGACTGCGGTAAATGAAAAAGACTTATTTAGTCAAAAAGTGATCAAACGTATCACCACGTAATCCCAAACGAATAGTTTCCAACGATATAACCTCATTCGGAGCGATATTACCCATGTTCACATTGGCGCCCACTAATTTCACAAACCAAACTTGTTGAGACTTCTGTGGTGCCTCCCATAGAATTTTTTCTTCAGGAATTTCCGTTAAAATTTCTTCCACTAATCCTTGACGGACTTCGCCTGAAGAACGGAACAAACCTACATTACCTCCCTCACGCGCCTCTCCAATTACTTTCCAGGCTCCTGCCTCCAATTCCATGCGCATCAATTTGATCCACTTGTAGGGAGGTATAATTTTGGCTTCGTCTTTAGAACCCACCTCAGATAATACGGTTACTTGCTGGGCCAACGTGCGAATAAACTCACACTTAACATCCGATTCCATTTCTACAGAACCATCTGACACCTCGGCATATTCCATGCCATATTGATCTAATACACGGCGGTATTCATCAAATTGACCTCGAATATAAAAAGCCTCGAATAAGGTACCGCCAAAGTATACTGGGATACCTGCCGACTTATAAATAGCTAACTTTTCTTTCAAATTGGGAGTCACATAGGACGTGGCCCAACCTAATTTAACAATGTCCGTATACGCCCCTCCCATCTCAATAAAATCCTCTACTTGACGCAGGCTTAGTCCTTTGTCCATCACCATGGTCAAGCCTTTTTGACGAGGCTTACTAGTACGTTCAGGAATTTGACTTAAATTGTAATTCATAGGGTTTTCAGATTGCGACTCTTTAGTTTGTTGCTTGCCTTGAAGGCAATAGTGTACAAAAATAAGCATTCCATCCCATTGTGGCAAATCCCAAAATACTCATATATTTGTCGGACTTAAACTTATCACACATGAAACATTTTTTTCTTTTGTTAAGCTGTGCACTTCTATTCTCATTTAATAGTCAAGCAGCTAATGGCCCTGATCAAATTCTGGGCGAATGGATTTCGGAACCTCGTGATGGAAAAATCACTATTTACAAACAAGGAGACCGCTATTTTGGGAAGATATCTTGGGGAAAAACACCTGGAAAGAAAGATGTCAACAACCCGGATCCGAAACTAAGAAACCGTGAAATTATCGGTACAGTTATTCTTCAAAACTTTAAATATACCGGTTCTAGCTGGGAATCAGGTACAATCTATGACCCTCATTCAGGCAAAACATACGATTGCATTTTAAAGGTAAAAGACAATAATCAGAAACTAGATATTCGGGGATTTGTGGGGATGGCCATGTTCGGCCGAACTTCTACCTGGTCCCGCTCCTAATCGCTCAACACAACGCCTAAGATGATACCTAATGAAACCATAATCTCTTATTTAAATCAAAATTTAAATAAGAAAATAGCAGATGGAAACCCTAATCCAATAACCACCTGGTTAGACGGAACCCTTCTAAAAGCCTCCGCAGGGTCCATAACTGCTGAATTTCT
>JACCDO010925881.1_pt1 | contig 26070 bp, 12 predicted proteins | sample 7446101 | NCBI WGS metagenome assembly JACCDO01 (sample SAMN15323440, study PRJNA562643) | freshwater metagenome | isolation source: river surface water | place: USA:Blue River Watershed | collected 2017-08-16 | reverse complement strand
ACCCGAGATTGCTGTTCCTGAGATAGCCGTACCTGAGGTACCCAAGATAGCCGTACCCGCCATTCCTGTTGCCCCAACAGTCGTATTAACTCCTCCTCCTGCCCCTCAACAATCATTCACCCAAGGCCTAGCATCCATGTTTGGATTCAAAAAGCGCCGTTCATCTATGTTCTAAAAACATAACAAAATGGAAATACCAGTGGAATGTGATGATAATCATCACCCATATGTGGTAAACGCCCATCCCCCATGAAAATGGTATATACCCAGACAAGTATATACAATTTATGTATCTCTCTCCCATATAGAACAATGAGTTATATCATTTCCGTCGAACCCTATTTGAACCAATACCAAAAACAATATCAGAATATTTTGGTCGTGAATGAAATGCCATCAGGGCCTCTCAGAGAACGCGTCGTGCGCATCAATCCGCCCAAGCTATCCCCCTTCAATGACTCCGCAATCAATAGAGGACACCAATGTATTTATGCTATTCGCAATGATTGTGTAAGTGCTGGATACGAATATGCGGCGCTGGATGATATTCCTCAGGTATTGCTGTATTTAGTGTCAAATGGATACAAAATTGACCACGATACCACGAAGCTTTTACAGCGGACACCCACAAGCAAGCGAGTCGTCTGTGTCTTTTATCTTGCGACCTAAGCTGTCTTGCCTTATAATAATAATAGTTTTATACAAAGTATAAAAATATTCGCAAATACATATAATGGATTCACTCGAAAACGAACTGCGCGCACTGCTGTTAAAGAAAAACGACCCCAAATATTTGGCCCAATTGTATTTATTATTGGATTCGGTCCGTGTATTGGCGGATACCATAGAGGCCGAGATAGAAGAGGAATCTGAATCGGACTCCGAATCTGACAATTCGGATTCGTCGGATTCCGACTCCGATTCCGACGCATCCTTCACCAAAGAAGAGCGCAAATTGATTCGCAGTCCGGAACAATATGCGTTCTTAAAACGATACAGCTTGGTTCCAAAATAAAAAATATCGCCAAACACTATATGCCGGTCCGATTCAACAAAAAACAATTTTATTTTTCTCCATCCTCTATCGGTGGCGGCGGAGCCGCCATTGGACGCGTGTTACCCATCGACACCATAAAAAACCAGCCTTCTTCCGGTGACAATCGCCGCTATGTCGTCGGCTCCGGTGTTGGCGAAAACAATCGGTTTGCCCGCCGTGCCAAGTTTTTACACGCCGCCGCGCCGGCCGATGCCAAGCCTTGGTGTATGGGGTTTGCAAAGGGAATCCAACGTCCGCATATCTAAGGCTACCCTCTTGGACAAAGGCTCCGAAGACTCTAACCCCTCTACATATGAATCGGCGGGCTTTTACGTTCCTCTCTTGTCGGTCCATCTCCATCATTCGAAAGCGCAAGTCGTTTCACAACCCACGACCCAATAACAATCCACATAGTCATAATCATTTCGCCGCCCTGATAAATGGCCCACCGCAGAGCTCGACAATGCGGCGCCGGCGCATAAATCGCCGATGTCAAGAAGCCCACCGCCGTCGCGGGGACACAAAAGTATATGTACAAATGGGGCGACAAATAGTGGATGACTATCCACATAATGTAAATCCCCGCAATATTTTTCAACCATTCTTTCAGCATGTATTCGAATTATCAATACTCTGCTTTTCAATTATGGTTAATAATCAATTTTCCAGTATGGCCAAAACGTCGTTGCCGTCTTCGTCGCGGACATCGGTGAGCGCATATCCGAGCTGTGTGAGTCGGTCGCGCACGTAGTCCATCCCCGCCACACCCATTTGCTCGGATTTGTCGCCGCTGAACTTGGTGAACTCTTTTGAGTCGAATCCCCATTTCTCATATCGGATTGCGTGAATCCGGTATTTCGCGAAATCAATCATACGAATGATTTCGCTGTCGAACCCCTCGGTGTCCATTTGTAAATAGGCGATTTCCGTGATGCCGAATTGGGCACAAAGACCGTCGAACGAAATCGTCTTGGCTCGGATTTTACACATATCGGCCTTGTCGCCCCAGTCATTCATGGGTACGAGCGAATAATTGACGTGGGTGAAAACGTGGCCATTGGCCGCGGGCGTGCCCTCTTGTCCCCTGGTCGCGGGAATATAGAGTTCCACTTCGGTGTCGTCGGTGTAGTAAATTGCTTTACTAATAATAATAACTCCGGGGATGCCGCGGTAATTCTGTTCGATGAGAGGCCGCAACCCAGGGTTGGGTTCGACGAGAATCACCAGTTCGGGCGCCATCGACTGAACCAGTTTCTTGAAATTGTCGTTGCCGTCGTTGGTGCCGATTTGAATATAAACGCTCATGCCAAGATGATTACATTTGACACGAAGTCTATAAGTTTGTCATTTGAAAGAATATAAAATAGAGGCGTCAATAAATCCATAGAATGAACCCAGTAGCGCATTTCTCGAATGATAATGGAGTCGCAATTCAGTATCATATGAATCACCGATTTTCCGACCTCTTTGGCTCGCGCAATGAGCACGAGGTGATGTTTCGACGAATTAGCACATATCTCATCAACAACGGTCACATTCGCGGAAATATCATTGATTTGGGGGCGTGGATAGGCGATAATTCGCTGCCATGGGCTATGAACATCTGTGATAGTGCCAAGAAACGAGACGTCGCCACACCCGTGGTCTATGCCATCGACCCGAGTCCCGATAACTGCCAATTCATCCGGGAACTTGCCTATCTGAACGGCATTCGAAACATCGTCGTAATTCAGAGAGCCGTTAGTGATAAAAGAGAGGTTCTTAGCACTAATGAAGATTTGACCCATTGCTCGTTTGTTTCAGATGGCGGCGAAGCGAAAAATCACGTGGAAGCATGGTCCCTCGATGAAATATTTGATGCGTGCGAAATTAGCGACATTGGTTATATCCATTTGGACGTAGAGGGTATGGAAAATCGCGTGATTGCCGGCGCCACGTCATTAATCGAATTGAGCCGACCCATCATTGCGTTCGAACAGCATTTGGAACAAGACCCGTTCCTCGAATTGTCGGCGCACATTACGGAAAAAGGCTACACCGTCTATCTGATTAACGAGGTTCTGCCCGGATGCCGCCCCGATTGCCGCAACTTCATTGCTTTCCCCAATGACCGGTTCGACGACAAAATCGTAGATGTCATAAACACCCACTTGGGCCAAGACGTGCTCGAGCGCGTTTTACTGTAAGGTCCATGTATATAAATAGACGGTGCCGGTCTTGTTCGCAAAAGCGAATTGGTCATATTAGATACATTTCGCAACCACATTTTCCGCTGTTTCAAGTGCGCCCTCTATCCACTGCTGGTTCTTCGCCGAATAATGTTCGCCGCACAGGAAGAGCGGCACTCCCGGAATCGGCTGCTGAACCGCCGCGGCAATCTTGTCGCTGTCGGCGCCCACGCCCCAATACCCGACCCCGCATTTCCAATGAAACACCTTCGTGGAAATCGGCGCTGGTATTGGGTGACCCAGGATTTCCTCGAATCCGCGCTGTAGTTCGCGATTCACGCCTTTGACGCCCTCTGTCTCATAAATGGTGAGCCAAGCATCGGCGTACTTGTGGTCCGTATAGGACGTCATGATGACACCTGCATTCGAGTCAATCGGAATCACTATTCGGAGCACCCCATCAGTCGTCAGCTTCGGCAAATCGCGTATCCACGCATTCTCGCGGTTCCGCATATCGAACTTGGAATAAATCCGACATAGAGGGAAGCACAAGATTTTATCGAGCATTCGCGAAATAGGTCTAAATATAGCGATGCGTTGGGCCGCCTCTCGTGGCACGGCGCAAATACACCGCAGACCGAAAAACTGTTTCCCTCCCTTCGACTTTATTACAACATGGTTGTCGGGATATTCGACCGACAATACATCTATGCCGGTTAGCACGCGCCGTTCGCCACGATTCAGTTCGGCCACCATCTTGGCGATGAGCTGCGAGAGGCCACCGGCCAAAACGAAGAACGCGTGGCTCGGATTCAGGCCGCCCTCCATGAGAGCAATGGCATCGCGCGCATTCATCTCCACCAGTTCAGTATAGTAGCCGAACCCGCCATGAATGACGGCGATTTCTTCTTTCGATAAGACTTCTTCGGCAATCTGGGTGAATGTGTGCGCGATTAAATAGGACCGCGACAACACTTTGCTATACAAAATAACGCGGGCCAATAGAGGCACCATCGGCATCGGCGAAAACGCATTCGCCCAAACATTGACGAGAACACCCGCCGGGTTTAACAGGGATTCGAGGAATGACATGGGTTCGCTGTCCGGCCCCGACCCATCCGACGGGTAAAACTGCGCATCCGGACTGGCCTCTACGATGCGCGATTCGAGTCCCATGTCGCGAATCAGTTGTAAAACGCGCAAATGGGCGTCGTTAAATCGCGCGCCCCCCTTCTCCACGGTCATGTATTTGTCGGTATAAGTCAGCACGCGACCGCCGAGATACCGTTCTTTCTCCAAGATGAGCACGCGATGCTTGGGGTCGCGCCGCAACAAAAGCAAGCCGGCATATAATCCGGAAATCCCACCTCCCACAATAATTGTATCATAAAGGTCCATAATATCGCGATATACCATATATCGCGATGTATTTCTATATTATTGGGGCATCATTTCTGAAAATGCTGTCGCCCTATTTGCGAAAATACATGCTGACGACGCTCGACCCCCATGACCTCCTCTATATAAACTCGATGCTGTTTTTCACAATTGTCGCGCTCATTTTTTTGTACCAGTTTTTTAGAGGCGACGCCTCTATCCGAACTACTATGAGAAATTACGGAAAGTTGTCGTGGCAACAAGTGGCGTGTATGTTTGCCATTTCTGCGTTTGCGGTAAGCTCAACCTTTTTCGTATATGAGCTCGACAAGCACTACAATACGCCGTTTATCAATAACATCATGTTGATTGGTCTGACGCTGTTTTCGTCATTTATAGTGGGAATCTATTGGTTCGAAGAGCAATATAGCAAGCAACATATGGTTGGAATCGCGTTGACAATTATGGGCATATATTTGATGGTTACCAATCGTGAAGTTGTATAAACAAAGTTGTATAAACAACGACCCAAAGTTGTAAACGACCGAAACGACCCCCGAAACCAATATTTAGTATATTAATAATATATAATGCCTTCACTCGAAACCATTCGAAACAAAAAGAAGAAAAAACGGCAAGAACTTCTACTGAAACATAGGGAAACCCAGCGCCAAGAAAAGGCTGCTCTACAAGAACCGGCAATGAAGGAACCGGCAATGAAGGAACCGGCAATGAAGGTACCAGGATTAACAAGTTTTAAGGGATTTTTAAATAAACAACGACCTATTGCGTCGGCTACCGTTAATCCATCTTTTGATATAAATGAACCAGAAATGAAGGCAACATCTATGAAAGAGCCCGCAATGAAAGACCACGCAATGAACGACCGCGCAATGAAGCCAATGATTATTGAGGCAGTGTCGTTGAAAGACCTAGCAAAAAAGCCAATTCCAATGAAGGCAACGTCGGTAAAAGACCCCGCAATTGTGGCAGCGTCGGTAAAAGACTCCGTAATAGAGGCAGCGTCGGTGAAAGACCCCGCAATAGAGGCAACGTCGGTGAAAGACACTAGACCCGGATTAACGAGTTTCAAAAGATTTTTAAACAATAAAAACCCAATTGTCTCTGCTACTGTCGAAGAACCAGCAAAACCACGAATGACTACGCATGAATTATTCAAACCAATGGATTCTGATTCTGACGATTCAACTGATTCTGATATGAGTGTCGGTTCAAACAGCAACAGCAACTCCTCAAAAATAAGGTTACAAAAAGATTCGACACCCCCATCCGCATCCATACTAACCCGCGCTATTATTGATAGACAATTAGTGAAAACAAAAGTAAAAGACTTTAAAACATTGAAGCAAGCAATTCTTGATTCAAAACGCGATAGACAAATCTACGGTTTGGATAGTCAGGAAAACCCGGACTGTTCAGTATGCGCCTTTTATGTATTCTCAAAATTGTTAGAAACATCACCCGATAATACTACTGGATTTCGCGCCATGCCGTCCGCTAAATTTTATGAATACTCATCTTATTGCCGAGATAATACATGCGGTGGCGTATCAACGAATGATGTTAATAATCTTTTCAAAAATAATGGAATTACCAATATTGGCGTGCGTAAGTTTAGAGTCGAAAGTGAAAATGGTATTCGTGTATTATTGAGTGAATTATTAAAGCCAGGTGAAGCTACGTTGTTATTGTTACCATATAGCAATATATTACCGCTTGGTGGTCACATTGTTTTGGTATATGCTAACCATTCTGACGGAAAACATTACATAATCGATATTCAAACACAAACTCCTCTACAACTGACAGAATTGGCCGATTACAATCTTAGTAGTAATCGAAATTATGCCAATGGCGGGTTCATTGGTTTATTGGTTAAAGAAAAGAAAAAAATAAACCGCGCAATAAAACGTGTAACATCACACTCTGGAAAACAACACGAGAAGCCATTCAGCGTTAATAGCGATGTAAATGAAGAGTTTAGTAATTTAATGCGCGAAGTGGAGCCATCGAGTCCCGTCGCCGTGCGAAAACCAAAGCAAGATGAATCCGAACGTCCGCGAAAGCGCTCAAGAACATCGGGTGGTTCAAGAACATCGGGTGGTTCAAGAACATCGGGTGGCAGCAATAAGACACGCAAGACGCGCAAATAAATAATATATTGACTTTTGGTCGCAATATATTATTCCATAACCCACTTATTTGTAAGGATTGATACCGTATTTATTCATAATCGTCACGAGCAACGACAATTTAGCGGCGTCGAAACCAACACCATACGCGGGCATACCATAGAGGTAAATGTAATAACTGTAAAGCGGCGCCAGCTTGAATGTCTTGGTAATAGTAAACTCACCCTGTACATCACCCATGGCAACCATCTCATTCTTGCCGGACAAAATATCTTCGACCTTCTTATTCAACATGAGCACCTGGAAGTTCAAATCCACGTTGTCGGCATTCAGCGTTTTCGAATTGAGAGCGCCCAGCAACCCATCTTTCGCAATTTGAAACAAAAGTCGCAAATTGGTGTTGCGCTGTTTGGCAATAGAGGTCATCATCGTATCGTTGAGTGACAAATATTGCGCCATAAGTTCCGGTATTTCTAGGTATTTTTTGGCGGCCTCTTTGCTCACATATTCGTTTTCAATCTTATTCAGAGCCAAGGTCAAATCCGCACCGAACTGTAATTCCTGTTGCGAACTCGTGCTGACCGGATTCACCATTGACTTGCTGGTGTTTTGCGCCCCAGTCATAAGGGATTTGCTTTTACTCATTTATATATTTTCACAGAAAAACATAATGAATCGATAAACCAAGATAAATAAAAATCGGCATTGTGTATAATGGACGGTCTTGACCTTGATATCAACAATTATACCATAAAAGACCTGGAACAATTCTTCAAAATCAATGCCTCCAACAAGGCCTACACCGCCGCCGACATCGAATTGCGAGAGGCCGAGATTCGTGAGGCGTTGTTGTCGAGCGGCCACGTCGATAAAAAGTTCAAGCGCGACCTTATCGTGTTTTTGGAAACGGCCAAAGATTGGCTCATCGTCGCCAAGTGTAAGAACGAGACATCGATTAAACCGTATCGCAATACTGCTAAAACTGAGCAATATCCGGCATCACGAGAGGCGATGCCACGCACGGAGGAGCTGATGGTGCGTCAAGAAACCCCCTATGTGAATACGTACAACAGCGAGTATTTCCCAGGAATCATGAACCCGCTGAAAACACGCATCATATCAAAATGCCTCAATATTGACACGCGATTTCGCGACAATATGACCACCTCTAACAGTTCGGACTTTTTAGTGTCGCTGCCGGTGCGGTTACAAAAGGTGGTTTCCATGCAAATCACATCATTCGAGTTCCCGGTTTCTTTCTACGGCATTTCGTCCAAATATGGAAACAACTATTTCTACATAGAGGTAACGAGCGATATTGGCGGCGGCCAAATATTTACAGAAGAACGCACGGTGATAATCAAAGATGGCAACTATAATGCGAGTGATTTAATCGACGAAATCAACAACTGTTTAGTTCCAGTTGACACATCGGGCAATAGAGACACAAACAGTATATTAAATTATGTACAATTCGCGCTCGACATATCCGAGACGGGTTCCGGTACGGGCAAAGTCAGCGTGGCGCCAGTAAATAGCTTACAAGGTCAGACAATCACATCCATCTTTCTCGACTTTACACGCGATATCAACGGCATTCCCGACAAGACGCCGATAACATCAAAAATCTGTATGAATCTGGGATTTCTCAAGCGCAAATATGAAGGGGCGCTTTCATATACATCGGAAACTCTTATAGAGCCGGCCAATATTCGATATCTTTATTTAGCAATAGACGATTTCAACAATAATGTCAATAATCATTTTATCTCTGCGTTCAATAACTCGATTTTAAGTCCCAACATTTTAGCGAGAATCTCGGTGAAGGGGTCGTATTTTAGTTTGATGATGGAAACCGACTTGATATTATCGACCGAGCCGCGCAAATACTTTGGGCCAGTGGATATACAGAAACTCCATATCCAAGTCTATGATGACCACGGTCGAATCCTGGATACAAATAATTCTAATTTTTCATGTTGTATTTTGTTCAAAATGTTGTATGATTTATAGAGAAAAAAGAATCATTTTTCCGGTACCCAAAAAATATATTTAAGTAGTATATAAAATGTCCGAACCTGTTGACCTTACTGACGCCCCCAATGACCCCGCTGCCGTTGGCGTTTACGCCACCACCGTCTATGCCTTCGGTGCCACCGATGGTTTCGTGATGGAGCGTCAATTCGACGATATCACCCTCCGTCCCGCTGACGCTATCTCCAGATTCGATGTAACTGATGCCGTTCAGGTCAAGGTTGATGCCTCTGTTTTGAACGCCAAATTGGGCACATTCGACACAGTCACCGATTCTTTCTTGATTGACGGTGAGACCGTTGATGAGGTTACATTTACATCAAACGACTTCCGCACTGCTTTGGCATCCACCGACGATGTTATCAGTGTTGGCTCTTTGAGTACCCTCTACTCTGACTTCAAGTCCTACGTTGGAGTCTATTTCGGTTTCAACGGTGGTTTCGAGACCCTGTTTGCCGCTGCCAGTGAGTTCACCATTGACGAAGATGACCTATTCGAGGCCGACTCTTTGGTTGCTTTGATCCAAGGTGAGGCTGCAGGTGAAGACCCTGCCGCTCCTTACACCAAGGTTATGACTGGTTCCATTACCATCAGCAACATCACCAAGCTCCTCCGCTTTGCCGTTGACTCCAACTGCTTCGGAAACAGAGTCCCATCTGGCTCTGCTGCTAGTGATGAAACCAACTTTGGTGTCAACAATGGCTTCTTGGCCAATGATCTTATCTGGGTCCCCACCGGTATTGAAGTCACATTGAAGCTCGCCATCGATGCCGAGTCTTTCAACCCCATCAACAACCGCGGCCCCAACTATGTCCAGAACACCGACTTAACCGAGGGCAACTTCAGTTCCCAAACCACTGCCACCACCACCCTCATCACCAGAGTGGTCAAGGTACCCATGCTCATCCGATTAAAGTAAATATGTAGAACATATTCGCTCGTAAATCATAGTAATTTCTTCATATCGTTTAGTCAATATAAAGAAAGTGTAATATATTTATATACATGTTAAATGGGGTTTTTGATTACAAACGGTTTAGTAAGACCCCAATTACTAACCCCCAATCAACAAATGTGGTGACAACCACAAACAACGTAGACATAAATGGTCCGCCAGGACCACTCGGCGAAATCGACTTCAATATATCCGGTGATTTTCTACAAGGAAGCACTGGTCATCGAGGCATTACTGGACCTGCTGGTGTGATAAAACAATACACTGGCGAACCAATCGAAGTGTCTCTTTTGCCCTATGTCGAGTTTCCCGGAGTAAATACCGAAGTCATAACCGACACAAATACGGGTGTCACTACGATTGTATCGAACAACGATGTCACTATTGGCACGAGAGAGGAGCCATTTGGCGCCGGTTATTTCGACAGCGGCCGTTTCGGATTTATCGAAATGAGTGGAAATGCGATGATTCCCATACGCAATGGTGTATATGACCTCGGCACAAAGAGTCGCAAGTTCGGCAACATTTACGCAAAAACGCTGTCTATCGTGGCGAACACCATGCATGTGCTCGACGAAAGCGGAAACAACCTCAAAATGTCGTATGACTTGGATAATCAAAAAATCGCATACGATGTATTCGCCGATGATGGCGCAACCGAGTTCAAAATATACAGTATCGAGAACAAGGACAACACGCTCGACGAGAAGTATTTGCCATACAACGGTCTCACCTATTATGCGCTGGTCGAGCCGAGTTACAACATCATCGACACAATAACAACACAAGTATTTACGGACTTAACAATGACAAATGCGCCGGAACAAAAAGCCACCGGTATTTACATCGTCATGAAATCGGACGGCGTCATCGACGCCCCCACCAACCACCTGATTGTGCGAAACGCCGACGGACTCGATTACGATTTCGAACAGACGATTTTGGATATCAGTGGAAATACCATGGATGTGAAAAATGGAGATATGTTCTTAATGACATTGTACAATGACGTAACGAGTACTCTGAACTACCACATCAAATGGTCGCGATTTCGAACCGAGTATCCGGCCGATTCCGTTACCACGGAATATTTTGCCAAAGACGCGATAACCACTTCCAAAATTGCGGCAAATACTATCACCAGCGACAAGATTCCCGACAATTCGATTACGAATCGCAAGTTTGCCTTGTTTGGCATCACTTTTGCCGATATTGTCCTCAATTCCATCGACGGCTCCAAAATCGCAAACGTGGATGTGACCAACTTTGTTCCGGGTGTCATCTCGGGGACCGATATTAGCGGCGAAATCACCAATATCTATTTGAATGAAGGCACGCAGTTTGACAGCTCATTTTTCGAAAACCTGGCAGTCACCGCCGCCAAGATTGCGCAGCAAACCATCGTTGCCGAAGACATCAGCGATAGTGCTATCAGCGTTGATAAATTATCCCCCGAATTACGGGCGCTGTTAAATCGAAATAAGGGCCCCACTGGACCCACTGGTCCAAGAGGTGAGTTCGGTCTATTTGGACGATATGGAAAAACGGGCCAAACTGGCACCACTGGCACCACTGGCACCACTGGCCAAACGGGCCCAACTGGTTTCACTGGTTCTCAAGGTTCTATCGGCACCACTGGCCTACAAGGCTCTACTGGAACTACCGGCGCTACTGGCGCATTTGGAAAGGCGGGCGAAATCGGATTTACGGGTTCGACCGGTGTAACCGGCACCACAGGCTCAACTGGTGCGACTGGCTCATACGGTTATGATGGTACAAGTGGTTCCACCGGCACCACTGGTCAAACAGGCACAACTGGCGCTACTGGGTCTCAAGGATCCGATGGAGATGCCGGTGCCACTGGCACAACAGGCGCAACTGGTGCTACCGGAGCAACCGGCGACACGGGCGCCACAGGCACAACTGGCTCGACCGGCACACAAGGCACAACTGGCGCCACAGGCGCCACAGGTTCACAAGGTTCTGCCGGCTACATCGGTGAAACTGGTTCTACCGGTTCTACTGGCTCCACTGGCCAAACAGGAGCAACGGGCGACATAGGCGCAACCGGCTCCACCGGCTCCACTGGCGCCACGGGCGCCACAGGTTCACAAGGTTCGACTGGCTCCACCGGCCCAACTGGTACTCAGGGCTCAACTGGCTCCACCGGCTCCACTGGCTCAACAGGTCTTGACGGAAACACGGGCGACCAAGGCGCCACCGGTTCCCAAGGCGCGACTGGCTCAACCGGCGCTACCGGCGCAGCAGGACCACAGGGTTTCCAAGGCGACACCGGTTCTACCGGCACAACTGGTGAAACCGGCAACACTGGTAACATTGGACATGTCGGTGACACTGGTTCTCAGGGTTCTACTGGTTCAACTGGCCCCACCGGAGCAACTGGCGCAACTGGCTACCAAGGTTACCAAGGTTACCAAGGTTTGACTGGTTCCACCGGCTCCACTGGACAAAAAGGAGACACAGGCTCCACCGGCTCTATCGGTCAAATAGGCGCCACGGGCCAAACCGGCGCCACCGGCTCCATAGGTCAAATGGGCCAAACCGGCGCCACCGGTTCGCAAGGTTCTACGGGCGCCACTGGTCAAACTGGCACAACTGGTACGACTGGCCAACACGGCGACCAAGGTTCGCAAGGCTCAACTGGAATCACGGGTCCAACTGGCGAAATCGGGTCTTCCGGCAGCACTGGCGACGCCGGCAATCAGGGTGACACCGGCGCCATAGGCGCCACAGGTTCGCAAGGTTCTACGGGCGCCACTGGCGAAACCGGGTCTTCCGGAAATACTGGTTCAACTGGTCAAACTGGCTCGATGGGTGACACTGGTGCGACTGGACCAAATGGCAGCGCTGGTTCTATTGGTATAACTGGCCGAATGGGCACAACAGGCGATACGGGCGACCAAGGTCCCACTGGATACACTGGAATCTCTGGATTTGACGGCACAGATGGTATTCTCGGCACAACCGGCAAGACGGGACCCACTGGTCAAACTGGCGACACTGGCGCTACCGGCCAAACCGGCGACACGGGCTTTATGGGAACCGATGGCAGAGATGGTATTCTCGGCACAACGGGCAAAATGGGAACGACCGGCCAAACTGGCGTAACCGGCATGACCGGCGATACTGGCTCAACCGGCTCACAAGGTGCCGCGGGTTCAACTGGTACTATTGGCAGCACTGGCCCAACCGGCGCAATTGGCTCAGATGGCCAAGATGGCCACTTTGGATTTCGCGGAACTACTGGTCAAACTGGTGCCACGGGTGACCAAGGCTCGACCGGTGACCAAGGCTCGCAAGGTTCAATCGGTGCGACTGGCTCTCGCGGCGACACTGGCCAAATCGGCGACACTGGCCAAACTGGTTCTCGCGGTGACACCGGCTCTCGCGGTGACACTGGTTCTCAAGGCGACACCGGTGCCACAGGCGCCACAGGCGCAACTGGTGCCCAAGGCAACACCGGCTCTCGCGGTGACACTGGCATAACAGGCGCAACTGGCGAAACAGGCTCCCAAGGCATTATAGGCTCCCGTGGTGACACTGGCTCCCAAGGCGACACGGGGTCTCAAGGCGATACGGGCTCAACTGGTCAAACCGGTTCCACCGGAAGTCGCGGCTCACTCGGTATAACTGGCGAAGCTGGTCTAACAGGTACTACTGGTGCTACGGGTGCCAAAGGAATCCCTGGTCGAGATGCCGAAAACACGGGCCCCACCGGCTCCACCGGTATTACTGGCCGCCAAGGAAATGCGGGCAACATGGGCTCAACCGGCCCTACGGGCGACAGAGCCGACACTGGTTCCGCCGGTTCCACTGGCTCCGCCGGTTCCACTGGTTCGAATGGCCAAACGGGCTCTCAAGGGTCACGCGGCGACACAGGCCAAACGGGCTCTCAAGGCACTCGAGGGTCTCGCGGCGACACCGGTTCTCAAGGTTCCCAGGGCTCCACCGGTTCTCAAGGTTCTCAGGGCTCCACTGGTTCCATGGGTTCCACGGGTTCTGAGGGTTCCATGGGTTCCACGGGTTCCACCGGAACACAAGGTTCTCAAGGTGCCCAAGGCTCCGACGGCTCACAAGGCTCACAAGGAGACACCGGCTCGCAAGGGTCACAAGGAGACACGGGGTCCCAGGGCCCAGATGGTTCTATTGGAATCACCGGCGAAAATGGGCAGGCAGGCACAACAGGCCCAACTGGTTTTGTTGGAATCCACGGCTATGATGCTCAAAGCACGGGTCCATCTGGATATACTGGCGCCAAGGGCGTCGATGGTGCCGCGGGCAATACTGGACCAACTGGTGCCAAAGGTTCGATCGGCGATACGGGCACTACTGGCCAAACTGGTGCGCAAGGGTCGTCCGGTTCTCAAGGTGACACGGGTTCAACTGGTGTGCAAGGTTCTCAGGCCGACGCAGGAGCTCAGGGCTCTCGTGGCTCGACCGGTTCCACAGGTTCACACGGTTCTCGCGGCGACACAGGTTCCACTGGCGCTCAAGGCTCCGCCGGCTCCCAAGGCTCTCAAGGCCCCGCCGGCGAAGCCGGCTCTCAGGGAGACACTGGGTCCCAAGGTTCTGTCGGCTCTCGTGGTTCGCGCGGTTCCGTCGGTTCTCTCGGTGATACCGGCATAACCGGCCAAACAGGTGCCACCGGCGCCCAAGGTGTCCAAGGCTCTCTCGGAATCATGGGCGAACAAGGCCACGACGGCCGAACAGGTCCTACCGGCGCGCTCGGAATCCCCGGTCGAGACGGCGAAAACACTGGACCCACTGGACCCACCGGTTCTCAAGGTTCTCAGGGTGCCAATGGCGTGACTGGTCCTACTGGAACACGGGGGTCTGCTGGTAATCAGGGCTCTACAGGAATCGAAGGTCAAACTGGCACTAATGGCAATACCGGCCAAACTGGCAGTCAAGGTTCTATTGGCTCAGACGGAGCAACTGGCTCCAATGGAACACGGGGTCCTACTGGGCAAAACGGCTCACAAGGCGACACGGGCCAAACTGGTCAAACTGGCGCCGACGGCGCGCAAGGTATTGCCGGTGCTCGCGGTTATACTGGTGTCACTGGACCGCAAGGTCATGACGGCGCAGCCGGCTCCAAAGGCGCAACCGGCTCTCAAGGCGTCCAAGGCTCCGCCGGTTCGGATGGCGCCACCGGCGCAACTGGTAAGCAAGGCGCCCGGGGCTCAATGGGCGACACCGGCGATATTGGAAATATGGGCTCCGTCGGTCCTCTCGGTGCTCGTGGAACTCCCGGCCAACAAGGCGCCAAGGGCGACACCGGTCCAACTGGCGTCCAAGGCTCGGAGGGCAGAGCGGGTTCTCAGGGCTCCACTGGCCAAACTGGTGTTCAAGGTGCTCAGGGTGCCACGGGCGCCATCGGTCTTCAAGGCAAAATCGGCGAACAAGGCGTAATGGGCGACAACAATGGAACTGGTATTACCGGCGCACAAGGCGCACAGGGCTCACGAGGCGCCCAAGGCACACGAGGTGATACTGGCGACCTTGGAAATACGGGTAGAACAGGCACAACTGGCCACACTGGTCAAAGGGGGTCAACTGGCGCAACTGGTCCTCAGGGTGCTGCTGGTCCCAACGGGCAAAATGGAAGACAGGGTTCCCAAGGTGACACCGGCCCAACTGGTGCTATCGGCTCGGATGGTGCCACTGGTCGAACTGGTGCCAAAGGTCAAACGGGCTCGCGCGGATTTGCGGGTGAAACGGGTCCCAATGGCGCCACTGGGCGAACGGGTGCTCAGGGCTCGGCGGGTGCCCGCGGTGCCACTGGCGATATAGGTGACACCGGTGCTACTGGCAAGGCCGGCGCACAGGGTTCAACAGGTTCTCGAGGCGATACGGGTGAAACCGGTCCTACTGGTCTCACCGGCAGGCAAGGTGGCGTAGGTCAACAAGGCACAACCGGTTTCCGCGGCGACACTGGCGACACCGGTGATACTGGTACTACTGGTTTCCGCGGTCAAATCGGCAATCGCGGAGATACGGGAGATAGAGGCCCTATGGGTCCCAGTGGTTTGCTCGGAATGACGGGCACCAAAGGCTCTACTGGTCCAACTGGGTCTCGCGGCGACACCGGTGCTCAAGGCACAACTGGTACAACTGGAAGAACTGGCGGTCGTGGTTCCACCGGTACAACTGGACCACAAGGTTCTGATGGTTCTACCGGTCTCGATGGTCGCATGGGCACGCGCGGGTCCGCCGGTTCTTCCGGCGACACAGGCGCTCAGGGAACAACCGGTCCTCAGGGCGCTGCTGGAAGTGCCGGTTCCAGAGGAGATACTGGACTCACGGGGTCTCAGGGCGCCACAGGCGCCACGGGCACAATGGGTGCAAGAGGCGCCAGCGCAGATACTGGCGATACAGGCGCAACGGGCATCGACGGCGCACCGGGTGCTCGCGGTCCCAATGGCTCGCTTGGTGATACGGGCAGTCAAGGTACAACTGGCCGCACCGGTGCTACTGGAAGACGCGGATACACGGGCCCAAGTGGTGACACTGGCACTCAAGGCGCAACGGGCGCCACTGGGTCTCTAGGAAGAACTGGTCAAACGGGACCTACCGGAGATACCGGCTCCGCCGGACATATGGGCAAAACCGGATTACAAGGGTTGCGCGGTTCTGCGGGTTCATCCGGCGACACCGGTGATACTGGTGCCACTGGTGCCACTGGCCGCAACGGCGCTCAGGGTTCGAGAGGCACCACTGGTGATACTGGCTCAACCGGTGCCACTGGCGCAACTGGTCGTATTGGTGCCAGGGGACAAAGAGGCGATAGTGGCGATACTGGTACTCAGGGCGCCACCGGCACAACGGGCGCCACTGGACAACAAGGGTCTCGCGGCTCAGTCGGCATAACCGGTCTAAACGGATACACGGGCAAAACGGGTTCCGCAGGTTCGCGCGGCATAACAGGTCGAGCAGGTGATACGGGTACCACCGGCCAGCTCGGAAGGACCGGTCCATCGGGCCCAGCAGGCCCCCAAGGATTGATTGGTTATACTGGCGACACTGGCGCAACCGGTCCAGAAATAATTGGTCGCACTGGCCAAACCGGCACTACTGGCGACACCGGCGACACTGGGGCGCAAGGCTCCGTCGGTCCCGCAGGATTACAGGGATTCATCAGTTTTACTGGAGCCACGGGCGACACCGGTGACACCGGCCCAACCGGCAGAACTGGTGCGACAGGTCCCATGGGTGCCACGGGTCAAACTGGTGGAACCGGCGACACAGGCCGCACCGGCTGGACTGGAAGAACAGGTCAAACTGGCGCCACCGGCGTCACTGGAGATACCGGCGATACAGGCCCAACAGGCCCCACTGGACGAACGGGAACCACTGGACGAAATGGTGATACCGGCGATACAGGCGACACAGGCATCACTGGCCCATCCGGCGCATTTGGACGTCGTGGCTCACCCGGAGCAACCGGTACAACAGGCGACACCGGACCTACTGGACGCACTGGCCCCACAGGAACGAGAGGCCTAACAGGCACTACCGGCGATACCGGCGACACTGGTTATACTGGCGACACTGGCCGAACGGGTCGAGCCGGTATCATCAGCAACACGGGTGATACGGGTGCCATCGGTCCCGATGGAGCATTAGGCCCCAATGGACGTCGTGGCCCACGCGGTATTATTGGCCCCGCCGGCCCAGATACAGACACCCAAATCGGCCCCACTGGAGAGGGACAACTCGGATACGCGCCCATCTATTCTGGCCCCACACGCTCGAACGTGTATCACCCCGTGTTCAGTGGAAACAACATCGCATATTCCGACAATTATTATTTCCAGCTGTCCTCGTCATCCACCGACGGAATAAATGCCGAATACAATGCGCTCGACGCCGACCGCTCCACCTATTGGAACTCGGTCACCGGCGTCTACGATGTGAGCACGAGTCTTTATACCGGCACCAATGCGCTCAATATCAGCGGTTCGACCCCCGTTTTCCAAGCATCGCCCATCAACACGGTGCCGATTTTTGGTGAATCCATTGTGGCCGTGGGTCCAACCCAAAATTATACAAACACATATCTCCAGACGTCGAAGAACATCGCCGACGATTATCGCCTGATGATTTACCACACATTCGACACCTACAATATCGTGTCGGGCGTCAATATCACAAACAAGGCGTCCAATTATTCGACCTATACATCCACCACCATCGGCGGCGAGCCCACTATCGACGTCAGCGCGCAATTGCTCGGCTACGGATGTATCCAATTCGTCCCCACCAAGTATGTTCAGCTGGCTATAATACCCCCTCTCTTGAGTCCCAGCATTTCCACCTCATTCTGGATTAAACAGAGCGCCGCGGACTTCGTCAATGCTTACCAAACCCTGTTCCGATTGGCGGACGGCGCGGGTCATTCCATCGAATTGACGCTGAACAACGGCGCCGACGCGAGTTTCAACTATTTCGGGCTCGCGTTTTACGACACGGATGCACCCAACCAGAACCCGGCGACAAACCCCGCCATTCTGAAGTCGGTCGCCAGCATAGAGAACTGGACCCACATCTGTCTCGTGATTAGCGCCAATGTTGCGCGCATTTATGTCAATAGCACCAAAATCATGGACATGAGTTATAATTACGGCGTGAATGTCGCCACCGCCTATCGCATCAACTATCTCGGTTCGAAACCCGCGGGAACCGCCTTCACTAATGGATACATGGACGAGTTCCGTCTCTACAACGCCACGCTGTCGGATTCGGATATCAACGCCATCTACAATTATACGAGCAACGCATCCACATCCATTAGTGCGACGACCGGCAATAATGCGTGGAGTTCCGTGAATCTACATGGATGGAAGGGATACACGAACTGGCAATTGGGTGACGCCTACGGCTATGTAGATGCTTCGTCATCGACATTCAACGGCTTGGTTGGGTTCTACAACAACCAGGCGTCGAGCGAGAAGAAAATCGCCAAAATAAACAACATTTCTTATTTCCAAAATACGAAGGAACTCAGTCTAATTCCGATTGGCGGCACAGACTTCAGCGCGAATCCGGCGGGATTCATTGCGCTCAATCCGAGCCAGACGAATCGCACGTTTTTGCGCGCCACCGATTTCGCCGAACCCGAGCTGGGATACACGATTCACACCCGGTACAGCATGGACAGCGACATTTCGACGAACGCCAGTATATTCTCGCTACAATCGGCGAATGTGCTGAAAAACGGGCGATTCGCGCTTCCGGCACTTGATGGAGTTGTGACTCAATATACTGGTTCGCAAGTCCCAAATTGGAACATCACCTCTACAACTGGATTGAGTGCGGTATATATTGGAAACAACCAAACAAATATGTTCCAAACACTCCAGAATAGTGCTGGAATAGGAGAATACCCATATGGGTGCCGACAAACCGCCATCATTGTATCCAGTATTAACAATCCCGCAACCCTATCGCAAACATTTTATTGCGAACCGGGGCAATACATCCTCTATTTTTTCGCGCAAGGTTCTTACGGATATGGACAGAGTTACGACAATCGAATCACCGTGAAAATGGACGGCACAACCATTAGTGATGTACTGAAACCAAGGTCGTTTTATACAGTAAATTACACTATCACAACCATCGGATACCACACATTGACATTTGTCGGCGCAGGGGACCCCTCCGGAAATCTGTCCAAGCTGTGTTTATCGGCGATTACCGGAGTAATGATTCTGAATACAAGCACTGCGACCAACTTTGTGAATAGTTCATTCGAATCGCCAATTATACCGAATGACAGCTCATTCAATATTACCACGGGCAAAATATCGGGTTGGGACGTTACCGGAACGGTGAGTATTTTGAACAATTTATCATCATTCGCTTCATTGTATTATCCTCTAATAACCCCCTATTCAAACGGAAACCAGTGTATCCTGTTGTCGGGCACCAGCTCGATTTCCCAAACATTGTATTTGGTCACTGGAAAATATGATTTGCTGTTTGAATTGGGTGGATTTGCCGATACTGCGAATAATCGATATCCGAGTCCTATCAATATTACGATGAATGGAACACAAATATACCAAAATCAGATGGCAACCGGTCTGGCATATTATCAAAAAATAACGTATATCAGTTTTCAAATCACAACTGCTGGATATTATACATTCGCATTCAACACGACCGGTATAAGCACCACAAGAACGGCGCTCGAAAGCATCCACATTATCCCCAAGGCATTGACGGATGATTCGTGGCTCCACGTATATCGCAATGCGGCAACCTCCTCTATCAATCTCACCTATTTCTACAATGACCGCACCGTTGTTGATACGAAATTACTCGATTATTCGGCCAATGCCATATACAACACGTTCATCAATGTCAGCGACTATGGTGTGGCAAAATCCGGGTTCAAGGCCTACTCATACGACGTGAGTCACAACCAGGTCGGAAACACGGTGAGTTGGTCCGACGTCAGTTATGGCACGGTGTTCCGCGAATTGTATGTTGGTAAACCGCGCGACCTGAGCAACAACCGCGTGTTCAAGGGCAAGATTTACAATGTGAATATGATTGCGCCCAACGATTCTTATTACGGATTCACGGCGGTGGGCGGCAACGATTATGTGACGACGGGAACCAATTACACGACCAACGTGGCCGGAACCAACTCGACCTATTTGGCGATTAACCCCATCAATACCAACGTGGTTGTCCAAAACACGGGACTCAGAGAAGCCACCACGGGCAAATCGGTGAAAATGAATCTGACATTTGCCATCAATGAAGAGGCGCGCACGGTGCCTCTCTCAGTGATTCCCACCGTCGCCGATTTCCCCACCACCGTTGATTCGTCATTCACCCAGCTCGTCGTTAGTAACCAGACCAACAAGAACGCATATTTGAACGGAACCTATGACGCATCTTCTTCCACGACGATTCAGTATCCGCCCGCCACGTTTGCTAATTATGTCCCCGACTTCCGGCTCGACGCATGTGCGAATGTTGTGACGGACAACCAGGGCGTCGTCAAATGGAAAGACCCGGTGAGTGGATTTTCCGCAACTGTTTATGCGCTGGATATGTTGCCGACCGCTTCGCGGACCGCTGCCGTGGCCGCTTATGCCATGGTCCGCTTATCGGAGTTTTACACAGGTCCCATGGTCCGCATTCGCCGCTCCACCGACAATTCAATGGTGGATATTTACTCGAACACCACGGGCACGACCCAGGGAACGGACATCAATGGAACCGGCACTGCCTACTCAACTTGGTTGGGCGGGGCGACCGGATTCGTCGATACATGGTATGACCAGACCGGAAATGGCCGTCACGCGACCCAATCATCGGCCGCATCGCAACCACGACTCACCGCGGGCATTCGATATTTGGACTTCAGCGCCAACGCCGGGTTCCTCTATTTACCCGACGCGACCATCCCGCCCGGCAATTCATCCTACACGATTGTACACAATTGTTTGATTATTGGAAATCCCAATGGAACTGTCCTCGGCGCAGGTTCGTATCAAGATGGAGTCACCAGCACGGCCACATTCGGTCTTGGCTCCAATAAATATCGAAACTTGTGGTACGGCAGCGACTTCTCATTCGGTTCATATTCCTCATCAGACTATGCCGCATACGAGACTTACAATAGCACAACTCGCGTAAGAAATGGGGGTGTAAGAGCATTGGGGATATTCCAGAACTACACTTTTACGGCGACGACCAACCGCAATTCGTCCGAATACAACCAGATGATTGGAATGTCGGTTACCTCTATCAGCAATGACCAATTGAGAGGCTACATCGACAATATCATGATTTTCAACGACGTCGTACCCGAAAGTGACATACAAACGTCCATTTTTGCCGCAAATAGCACGTTGATGGACCCGGCACAATATGTCGCAAACGGAATCAGCGCCACAATGCCGGCTATCAATTTCGCAAATATAATTTCAACAAGGACCCAATTGGTAACAAATGACCCGCAAACTACTGTAACAAATATGACAATTTTCGTGGTTCTGTCAAAAGGCGGAGGAACCCAAAACTATGTCATCAATAGTCGCGGACCATTAGCCACGGGTTCTCTCGCAATCACAATGGCCGATGTCCGAATCTGGCGCAGCGGTGCTTATGTGACCGGCCATGGTTGGGGCGCTGCTGGCATTGTGACTCCGCTAATTGGCGTGATTAATATTTCGAACGCATCCGGAACTTGCTCGGTTTCATCGCGCTTCAATGGCACAGCAAACGCCGCAACAGATTATTATTATTACCTCCCCATATTAACTGGGTGGGAAATCGGAAATCAGACAGTCAATATTGGAAGCACACTGATGTATGGTGGAATCGGCGAACTGATGATATACAACCGCAGTTTGTTGCCGATTGAACAACAACGCATAGAGGCTCTGCTTGCGTGGAAATGGGGTCTTACCAGTGTTTTGCCCGCCTCTCATCCATTCAAGGCCGTGACGCCTTTCCGTGTGACGCCGCTCGCGTATCCATTCAATACGACATTCGACCCCACTGGTTGGTATACCAATTCGACCTACAACAATACGACCGGCGAATACACTGGAACACAGACCACATTTGTCCAGGACGGGGTCGGCACCATTTCCGGCGAATGGGTTCAAATCAAGATGCCGTATGCGTTCCCCCTCTATTCCTACGCGATTTATCCGCGCGCCAACGACTACGACAATTACGTCAATCAGGTGCCCGGTGTTTGGTATGTGGTCGGGTCCAATAACGGCACAACTTGGTTCCTCGAAGACACGGAGAATGTGAGAGGTTCCTACGCCTATTCGCCCGGCTCCACGATTAATGTGACGAGCACGACCTATGTCCCCTACCTATACCACCGCCTTATCATTTCGCAAGTCGGCATTTTCGCCGATGCGGGATTGTCGCAAGGTTTTGTGGGGCGATGGGCAATCAACGGCATTTTCTATGACCAGACCGGCTTGCTCTCGCTGAACAACGGACCTGTCGGAGGAAACACAATAACGATTTGCCGCTCCATACACGAGAAGAATACGCTGGCGATTTACCAAAAGACCGCGGGCAACCTGGTGACTTACCAGCAATTGGCGCCCCTCTTATCGACCGGCCAAGTCTATACGGCGACCATCAACACCGTGTATTCGGACGTGTCGGTCAATTACTTCGCCTCTGTTTCCAACACTGGATCAGCCGACGTTTCGTGGAATGTGGGGACCAATCACAACATGACGACCTATACCAATTACTGGGTCGGCAAATCAGAGGACGCCTCTATCAACCGCATTTTCAATTTGAATGCGTATTCGTTCGCCGTAACGACCAACACGTTGTCGGTCGCCGACGCATCCAGTTATTTGAACGCGGTATCATTCACAACGGCGATAACAACGGACACCCTCTATGGAAACATGCGCGCGGTCGGGACCAGTGCGTCTTTCTATGTGGTCGGCCAGAACAACAAGTATTATTACACTACCAATGGCGGGACAACCTTCTCGGCGCGCACACACACGACCACTTCGGCGGCGTCGCAAGAGAGGCGCGCGTTCTACAATGTTGCGGTGCCCGATGTGTATATTGTGTGGTCTCCCTCGACAGAAGCCGATTGCGCGGTAATTCGCGATTATTCGACGGCGGCCATTACGAGCTCGACGACACCAAGTTACGCATTCAGCTCGTCCATCCAATTGACGGCGCCCGTCTCGATTTACAACACACAATACGCCTTTGTGGCGGGATACACGGGCACCACCTATGCTTTGTGGCAATTCGATTATTCCAACAATTCACTTGCCTCTATTTACACAAATGCGGAGACGGAGACATTCGCCGGGTCCAAACAGATTCGCGCATTCTACGCGTTTGACTTGTCCAACATCATTTTGCTCACGTATGATGGCAAGATGCGATACACGCAGAATGCCGGCGCCTATTGGACCACGGGTCTCATCGCCGATTACGGCATCACATCCTCTCTTTATAACAACATAACAACGGCGAATAACGACTCGACGATGTTCAGCATTTTGGGCCAGGGCATCTACCGATTCGACAATTTGTCGACCGATTATACCCGCGGCGAGTGGTTCCAGTTGGAGAGTAACGCATACAAGCAGCGCGTCAATTCGTATTCCGTGGTGGCGCCGACTACTGCAGTGCGCGCCCCGACGTCGTGGTATTTCCTGGGAAGTAGAGACGCCATTGTATGGAACACCTTACAATCGGTCAGCACGGACGCGTTTTCTGCGGGCGAGGAGCGCAATTACTCGATTGGGCCGAGTGACTACCAGTATTATCGTTTATTGATGACGAAGACGAGCGCGGGTGAGACCAGCGTAAATCTGGGCGAGTTCCGCATCCTCTATACGGAATATGGGCCGACGGGCACCACAGGTACGACGGGACCGACTGGACCGAGTGATACGGGCTCGACTGGTTCTGGCGGCTGGACAGGACGCACGGGCCGCACCGGAACCACGGGCTCCACGGGAGCAACGGGAGATACGGGTGCCACAGGTTGGACTGGGCGCACGGGTCAGACAGGACGAACCGGTCAGACGGGAGCCACGGGCGCCACAGGTTGGACGGGCGCCACGGGCGCCACGGGTGGCACTGGCCGAACTGGCCCTACCGGAGATACTGGTGCGAGAGGTGACACGGGCGCCACAGGTGAAACCGGAGCCAAAGGCAGTGTCGGTGCCTCGATAGATTATGACAATTATGTGGTCTCGGAAAAAGCCAGAGGCACAGTGTATGATTTCGCATCGACCATGGATGGAATGGTGTTGTGGAATGACGCAAAGAACCTGAAGTTTGATTATACATCTGAAGACACAGGTCTTGGTATAACAAGCGCGGGGTTTGTTGTTGGTCTTGGTAGTAATGGCAATCCAGTAATTAATAATTTTGTGACAAGTATGGATGGAATTAATTGGATTGGAAGAGGAAAGATTGATACATATTACGGTAATTATCCTCGGTCGATTGCTTATGGAAAAGATAACCTTGGAAAAAATCTATGGATTTCAGTTGGACAAGGAGCCGGAAATATGATTGCTACAAGTCCTGATGGACAAACTTGGACACCTAGAGGTCGTCCAAGTGGATTAATTATGACCTCAAATGGAGCATTAAATGGTTTATATAATGTAACTTATGGAAAAGATGGTTCAGAAAACAGTTTATGGATGGTTATTGGAGAATTCACATATACTGATAATCCTACTATTTATAGTGTTATTATGAGTACAGATGGTATTAATTGGACTCGTAATAATGGATTAAGTGGAATAGCAAGTACAATAGCATTTGGTAAAGATAATACTGGAAATCTATGGATAGTATTAATTAATAATGGTTCGGGTCCGCAGTTCATGACAAGTCGGAATGGAATTAATTTTACCTTATCATATTCATCATTAGATTATAATGCGGGTCAAATAAAAAATATAGTTTTTGGTAAAGATGCTGCTGGAAATACATTAATAATTGGAATAAATAATTCTAATCGCATTTACAAAAGTTCAAATATAACAAGTTGGTCTTATATACTTATTACTGACCAAATAACCGGAATACCATACAACACGGTTTACTCATATGGTATAGCATTTGGAAAAGATGGTTCTGGAAATAATTTATGGCTTATTTTATATGGTAGTAATACTGGTATATTTTTTGCTTATAGTGCTGATGGTACAAATTGGGCTCGAAGGGAACAATCTATTTTGACAAGTTTTGGAGGTAATAATAGCATAACATATGGCAAAGATTCATTGGGAAATAATGTATGGGTTGTTGTTGGTAGTGGAACAACTTATAACGCGATTATAAGTTATGATGGAACAAATTGGGTTGGTGTTGGTAGTACATCCGCACTAAAAACTGATTATTCATATACTATACTACAAACAATCGCTTCTGGCTCAAATACAACAACCACAAATATTACAAAAATATATGACAAATCATCAGTCAATACGGTTTCTACCTATTATACTGTTCCAAGTTCTTCAGTAGCATATAGTAGATGGTTCACAGAAAATAACATCAATGGCTATCCCGCCATCCAATTAACCAATGCCGGTTTCACCAGCCCACTCGCAACCACCTATGTCGGCGCGACTTTCTCCTTTTTCATGGTCGCCCGTTTCAATACTCTCACAAGTTTGCCGCGTATCCTCTCTTTTGGTCCAGGAACAGCAACCAACGATGCCTCTCTGAACACCGCGTTCATATTAACCGGCGATTCCACATCTCTCTCTATTATTCGAAACAGCGTTGTGTTCCCAGTCGGCACGATAACACTCGGCACACCCTATT
>JACCDO011915455.1_pt1 | contig 26090 bp, 18 predicted proteins | sample 7446101 | NCBI WGS metagenome assembly JACCDO01 (sample SAMN15323440, study PRJNA562643) | freshwater metagenome | isolation source: river surface water | place: USA:Blue River Watershed | collected 2017-08-16 | reverse complement strand
TACCCGACGGCGGAGGTTTCGTGCGGGAGTTCGCAGTCGGCACCGGCAATTCCCCGCTCTGGCTTACGTTGGAGGACCAATCCGGCGCAGTCGTCGCCGTCGAAGGGGCGTCGCGCGATGGCGCTAACGTCGGCTTCACGTCGACGTCCGCCGGAAGCTTCCGCGTCACCGTCCGCCGCAAACCCGCGGGGCTCGCGCCATGAGGAACGCCGCCCGACTGCTTTTCGCCGCATTCCTCGCCGCGGCTTCCGCCCTGCCCGGTGCCGCGCCCGCCACCGGCCGCGTCACCGGCGGCGTGACGCAGGCCGGCACCGGCGGCATGGTCCGCTTCGCCCAGGTGCGCATCGAGGGAGCAGCGCTCACCGGCCGAGAGAACAACCAGGTCATCCAGAAGGTCGGCGCCGACGGACGCTACCGCCTGGACGTGCCGCCGGGCGCCTACGAACTCTGGGCCTCGGCCCCCGACCACGAGGAAGTGCTGCGGCGCGTGGAGTTGACGTCCGGCGAGACGCTCACCGCGGACTTCGCCCTGCCGGCGCTCCAGCCCTCGCCCTACCGCGTCGAGACCGTCGCCCTGCCGCGGCAGATGGTCGGCGAATTGTCCGGTGTCGCCTTCACTCCTGCCGGCACGCTCGTCGTCACCACGCGGCGCGGCGAGGTTTGGATGCGCGTCGGCGCCGACGCGCGCTGGCACCGCTTCGCCCGTGGACTTTACGAACCGTTCGGGGTGGTCGCGCCGTCGGAGACGGAGGTCCTCATCATCCAGCGCCCCGAGATCACCCGGCTGCGCGATCTCGACGGCGACGGCGCGGCGGACGACTTCGCGACGGTCGCCGACGACTGGGGCATCACTGGGAGCTACCACGAGTTTTCCTACGGACTCGCCCGCGACCGTGCCGGCAACCTTTACGCGTCCTCCGGCCTCTGCTCCTTCGGCCGCGGCGTCGAACTGCCATGGGTGCGCGGACCGTTGAAGACGGCGCAGTACCTGCCATGGAGCGGCCCGGGAGCGGTGCCCGACGGCCATCGCTCCGTCGCGCTCTACCAAGGATGGGCATTTCAAGTTTCGCCTGAAGGCCGCTTCACGCCGTTCGCGTCGGGCTTCCGTCAGCCGCTCGGGGTCGGCATCAGTCCAGAAGACGAGTTGTTCATCAGCGACTGCGCCGGCGCGTGGGTGCCGACGTCGACCTTCACGCACGTGGAGCGCGGTGGCTTCTACGGACACGCCGACAGCCTGAAGTGGCATCCCGACCTGAAGGACCGGCAACTTGGCCACGCTGAGATCACGGCCCTGCGTCGCCCGCCGAGCGTCTACCTGCCGCGGGGCGTGATGGGCACCTCGCCGGGGCAGCCGACATGGGACACCACCGGGGGCCGCTTCGGTCCGTTTGGCGGTCAGGTCTTCCTCGGCGACGTCTCCGCGATCCTAATGCGCATCGACCTCGAACGCGTGGCGGGCGCGTGGCAGGGCGCGGCCTTCCCCTTCCTCCGCGGCGGCGGGCTGCGGCTCGGCGGCATGCATCAGGCCTTCGGACCAGACGGGGCGCTGTACCTCGCGCAAACCGTGCGCGGCTGGATGCCGACCGGGGGCAACGAGGGCCTGCAACGCGTGGTCTGGACGGGAGCCGAGCCGGTGGAGATGCGGACGCTGCGCCTGACTGCGCGCGGCTTCGCCCTCTCCTTCACTGCGGCGATGGGCGAAGGCGCCGCCGATCCCGCAAATTACCTCGTGCGCCGCTTCCGCTACCTGCACCACCCAGTCGACGGTTCGCTCCGGGTAGATCAGGTCGACGTGCCCGTGACCGCCGTGCGCGCCGGCAGCGACGGCCGTGGCGCCGAAATGGACCTGCTCGAACTCCTTCCCGGCCATGTGCACGAAGTCACCCTCGGCGCGGCGCTGACCGACCGCGCCGGCCGGCCGCTGCTCAACCGCACCGCCTACTACACGTTGAACCGCCTGCTTTCTGGAGAAACGAACCCGGGCCCCACGCGCCTCATCGTCGCGGCCGAAGCGCCGCTCCGACCCGGTGACTCCCGCGCCGGCGCCGAAGTTTACCGCCAGAACTGCGCGGTCTGCCATCAGGCCGACGGCCGCGGTTCGCGCGAAGCCGGCACGCCCGACTACACCGGCCCCGGCGGCCTGCGCGCCAAGACCGACGAGGAACTGATCCGGATCGTGACCGAAGGCCGCGTGCCCGCGCCGCCCTCCGTCAATCCGATGCCTCCCTGGGGCAACGTCCTCCCCGCGCAGGCAATCCGCGATGTCGTCGCCCACCTCCGCGCAGAGTTCGGCGGCGACGCACGCTGAGCACCCTCAGCGGGAGGCGGCGTGCAGGGCGCCGGTCATCTCGAGGAGAGTATCGAGGACCTTGTCGGCGGCGGCCGGCTCGAGGTAGTTGGTGCCGGGCCAGGTCTCGTAGCCGCCCAGTTCGAAGTGACGCCGGGTTGGCATGTAGCCGAAATAGGCGTGGTTCAGCTCGATCATGAAAGACCGCGGGAACGGGCTGCGCCGTTTATACTCCAGACCGGTCTCCGCGAACGTCTCGCAGGGCGACGTGCCGATCGCGATGTCGCCGATGCGCAGGACCTGGACCGGAACCCGGGCCGGCTGCGTGGCCCGCGCCAGCACCTGCACCCGGCCGGCATAGCTGAGCCGCTGCACCCAGTCGGGCGTGGTCGGCCAGCGGGCCTCGACCGGAATGTCACCCTTCGCCAACCGCGGCGCCCGCTCCTCGGTCTCCTTCGCCCATTTCAGCATCTCCGGGGAAATGCTCCGCCACTGGAGGGGAATCTCGCGGTAGCTGGCCGCCAACTCGGCCCGATCCCGCCACGTCACGCCCGCCAGAGCGGCGTGGACGCGGCCGGCGACGTCGCGGCCGACGAGCCGCATCTTCTCATACGCGGGACGGCGCGGCTCGGGGGTGCGGAAGTTGATGTTGTTGATGTCCCCGCTGGTGCCGTTGGCCAGCAGCGCGACGAAGGGCGGGCCGTCGCCGGCGGGACCGGCGAGGCGGGCGAGTTCCTCGCAGAACACCCCGAAGTAGTCGGCCGAGATGGCGCGGCCGGCGACCCCGCCGACGTAGTGCAGGGAATACGCGGCCAGCACCGAGATGAGCCGGCCGCCCGGTTCGCGCAGCGCCACGAACGACACCCCAGGATCGGTCGGCCCGGCCGGCTCGACCAGGTTCGGGCTGCCGGCCGGCGGGTTCATCCGCACGCGCTCGACCTGTCCGAAGGGACTGGGCGGCGCCGTGCCCTCGCGCATGTGCCAGCGGCGGTTGAACACATGCTCCGGCACGTCGACGGAGCCCGAGGCGATCTCCGCCGGCCGGAGGCGTCCCGCGGCCAGCACCACGGCGTCGGTGACGCGCCGCGCGAGGAAGCGCTGGTAGTCGTCCAGCGGCTGGTCGTAATGGAGGCGGCTGACGCCGAGCGCCGTACCGGCGGAATGCGTGTGGGTTCCGGCCATCACGACGTTCTCGGGCGGGATCCCGGTGGCCTCGCGAATGAGGCGCCGCGTCTCGAGGCTGAGCATGCGGTGCACGCCCAGGACATCGCAGATCACGATCGCGAGCCGCGTGCGGCCGTCGTCGAGCACGAGGCAGCGCGCATAGAGTTCATCGTGGACCTCCTGCGCGGGAAAGGGCGCGAAGCCGCCCACGATGAGCGTGCCGAGGGGCGGCGTGATGTTGGTCGTAGAGGCGCCCGCGCGCAGGCCGGACGAGGGAGCGGAGGCGGCGGAGAGGGCCGAGGCCGCGACCGCGGAGAGAAGGAGGAATCGGAAGGTCAGGAACATGGGGCGAAGGGCACGGGGACGACTCCAGGGACTTCAGAACGAACCCTTCACCCCGAGGGCGAGGGCGATGCCGAATTCCGACGTGCGGTTCTGGCGCGCGTAGGCGGGTGTCTCATCGCCGTAGCGCAACAGCGTCTGCGGGACGTTGAGCACGTTGCTGGCGCTGCCGATGAGGGAGAGGCCCCGCGGCAACTGCCATGAGGCGTTGAGATCGAGGGTCGTGCGGGCCGCGAAGTATTGGAAACCGTTCGTGGCGACCGCGGGCATCGCGGTGCGCTTATCGAGGCCGCGGTGGTTCCAACGCGCGACAAAACCCAGCCGCTTCCAGTTGAAGGAGAATCCCCAGTTGCCCGTGCGCGGGATGAAGCTGGTGAAGTCGGCCTGCCGGTCACCCTGCAGCCGCAGCCTCGTCGCGTTGGCGAACACGGTGAAGGGCGCGCCCCAGCGGCCCAACGGGCGCAGCGAGTGGCGGAAGTTGAACTCGGCCCCGCTGATGCTCGCGTCGCCCGCGTTGAACTTCGAGCTCACGTTCCATCCGACGTAGGCGGGATCCAGGCCGAGCTCCTCGAGGACGGCCGTATCGGCCAGCCGCACCTGCGCGCCGAAGAAGTTCCGGATCTCCTTGCGGAAGACGCCCGCGCTCAGGATGCCGCCGCCGTCGGTGTAATACTCGGCGGAAAGGTCCAGGTTGTCCGCCGTCCACGGCCGCAGTGCCGTGTTGCGCACGGTGATCGTGCCCTTCACCACCGCGGGATTGTTCTGATCCTGCTCGTTGAGGTCGTTCTCCGAGAAGGTGGCGTTCGGGATCACGTCGATCAAGTCGGGCCGGCCGTAGGTGCGGGCGTAGGCGGCGCGCACGAGGAAGTTGCGGGTGACGTCCAGGTTCAGGTGAGCGCTCGGGTAGACGCCGTCATAGTCCCGGGCGGCCGCGTAGCCGCGCTCCCGGCGAGTGAGGCGCAGCTCCTCCATCGAGCCCGCCGCGCCCGCCTCCGGCTTGCGGATGCGCTGGCCCGCGGCATTGCGGGCGAAGGTGCCGTTGGGGTTCCGCACGTAGATCGCGGCAAGGTCGACCCACGGGCCCTGCCCGGAGTCGCGGGTCCCCTCGAAACGCGCCCCGCCCAGCAGGGTGAGGCGGTTGTGCCAGAGTCGCGCCTCGGCCTGCGCGTAGGCGGAGGTGACCACTTCGCGCAGGTACTCCGAGCCGGTGATGCGCGATTGCTCCGCCGCGACCAGGTTGGCCGGCGTCTTCTGGAAGAGGTCCAGCCGCTGGTAGGCCCGGTCGACCGATATCCACGGGACGTTCGTGAATCCGTAGGCGGAGTCCTGCCCGCGGTAGGACTGCATCTGGAAGGGGGCCGGGGAATCCGGGGTGGCGACGTTGCCGTCCGGACCCGCGTACGTCCACGTGATCGTCTGCACGCGGGCGTCGACCATGAGCGAGCTGCGCGCCACGCCCACCTCGAGCGACGCCGGAAAGGGCAGGAAACCGAACCGCCGCCGCGCCGAGACCTGCGCCGAGCGGTGGTCGGAACGGTTGTCGTAGGGCTGCTCCGTGGCGGTCCCGAGCGTGTAGTTGCCGAGGTCGTAGTAGTCCACCGGACGCTCGGCCGCGCTGAGGACCTCGATGATCCGCGGGCGGTCGAGCGTGATCTCGCGCAGGGCAACCCGCGGCGGCCCGTTCACCGTCGCGGTCATCCCGCCGAAGTGGCCCGGGTTGGGGCGGGAACGATCCGACAGCGACAGGCTCGCGACCGCATCGATCTTCCACCGGCCGTCGTCGTGCCGGAAGCGGAGCCCGTACTGGTCGGTGCCACCGAGGAAGGTCTGGCCTCCGCCGGAGAGTGAGACGGAGCCGCGGCCGGTGGCGCCGATCGTCTCGGCCTCGCTGAACCGAAACGGGACTCCGGTGGCCGGCGTGGGCGCCGCGACCGTGCCGGCGTTGAAGGCCCACGTCTGGGTGCCGATCCAGGTCTTGTACGTGTTGACCTGCGCGTTGAACGAGAGGACCCCATGCGCGGTCGCGCGCCAGTCCGCCTTCAGGCCCCAATTGGACCGCGACTGGCTGCGCGGGCCGTCCTGAACCGTGTACTGCTGGAGGTAGGGCCGCGCGAACGTCGCGCCGGTGCCGGTGCCGCCCGCGTTGAACAGCGTCGTCGACAGGTGCTGCTCGTTGTACTTGTCGCTCCGCATGCCGGTGAGCACGACGCCGAAGTTGCGGTTGACCGGCAGCGTGTAGTCGAACTCGAAGCCGAGGAACACCTTCCGCGTGGGATGGTCGCCGTTGGTGTGGGGCGTCTTCCGCAGCGTGAGGTTCTCATGGTTGGCCATCAGCGTGAACCCGTAATTGAAACGCGCCTTGGGGCGCTCGAACGCGCTCTTCGTCACCAGGTTGACCGCGCCCGCCAGCGAGTCGGCCGGGTTCGCGGGCGTAGGCACCTTGGTCACCTCGATCCGGGAGATGTTGTTCAGCGCGAGGGTGTTCATGTTGAACGTGCGGCCGGGCGAGGCGTTCGCCGAAACCATCGAGGCGCCGTCCGACGTGAACGCGGTCATCGAGCCGCCGATGCCGCGCACCGAGGCCCCGACGATCTCCACCTCGCTGTACTCCATCGCCATGCCGGGGATGAACTTCAGGAACTCGCCGACGTTGCTGCCGAGCACGTCGCCGAGCTCGTCCGTGGCCATCACGTTCTTCAGGTTCGGCGCGAAGCGCTGCTCGTTGGTCGCCAGTGCGCGGGCGTCGGTCTCGCGTTCGGAGGCCACCGTGAACCGGTCGAGCTTCACGACCGAACCGGTACCGTCGCCGTGGCGCGCGCGGCTGGTGAGCGCGAAGTCCCGCACGACCGACCCGCCGCCGAGAACCGCCACGGACGCCGTCTGCGGATCGAGGTCCGTGTAGAAAACCTCCAGCTCGGCTCGGCCCGCCGGCACTTCGATCAGACGGTAGCCGCCGAAGTCGTCGGTCAGCGCCACGAGGTCGGTCCCCTTCACGGCGACGCGCGCCTTGCCGAGGGAGTTGCCGGTCGCCGCGTTCGTCACGCGGCCGGTGATGACGCCCGTGGACGCCACGGCGGCGACCGGGAGCAGGGTGAGCAGCAGGGCGAGACCGCGGGCAACCGCGGCCGGACGGATCAATTTCATGGCGGGGTAAGGATGACGGCGCGCGTCCGCTCGGGCGGCGGCCTTGGGGTGGAGGGGTTTTCAGGCGTTCCGCCTGCGGAAGCAACAGGCGTTTTCCACCGAGCGCGGAGGAAAAGCGCCTTCAGCCCGCGCCGCAGGCGGCGCGGACGGCGTCGACCATCCGCCGCTGGCGCGCCTCGACCCCCGCCATGATCGCTTGGGCCTTGGCGCGCGCGGCGGCGGGATCCTTCACGATCGCCTCGAGCCGCGACCACAGTTGCGCGCCGCTCGTCTCGTCGACTTCGAAGAACCAATCATCGGCGCCGATGTCGCGGTACATCTGCCCCTTGCAGGTGTCGGTAGGCTGCCGTACGTAAAACGTAGGCGTGCCCTGGTGCAGCGCGATCAGCGGGGAATGGCATTCGACGCTGACCACGCATTGGGCCTGCGCGTAGATCGACGCGGCCTCGTCGGGCAGCCAGAAGGTGTCGCGCCAGACGACGTTACGCTTCACGTCGGCCGGCAACGGGTTGACCAGCACGTCGCGGCCCATCTCCACCTGATAGGTCATTTCCGCGCACACCATGACCTTGTTGCCCGTCGCCCGGACGTAGGCGGCGATCATCTCGCGGAGCTTCGCGTGATCCTGCTCCGTGGTGCGGTCGTTGATGGCATCCTTCGCCTCGTCCTCTTTCGTCCGAGGCGTGTTCCGGATCTTGTAGTACGGCGTATATCGCAGCCGCGGGATCACGCAGATGAATTTTCCGGCGGCCAGATCTCGTTCCCGCAGCCAGGCGAGCCCCTTCGCATCGTCGCGCAGGGGCATGCCGAGCTGGGCGTCGGGGCCGAAGTCCAGCACCGGCGTCTTCACGCCCTGCGCCCGGAGGTAATCGCGGGAGATCGTGTCGCGGCAGAAGAAGAATGCCGACTGATCCATGATGAACCGCAGATCGGTCGGGAGATGCGTCGGCGGCAGCTTGAGCGCGCGTGCGCGGAGGCCCGCCAGCGTGCCGCCCTCGGGATCGCGGCCGGCGCCGAAGCCGGACACGGGGTCTGTACTCACGCCGAACACCCCGACCGCCTTGCCCGTGGCCCGGCGAAACGCGACCGCCTGGGCGCTGCCGGGGAAGCCGGAACCCGAACCGCTGAGGTAAAGGTCGGTGTCCGCCCACGCCTTGGCCAAGGCTTCCGAACGCGGCCGGTTATCCGGGCCGAGGCTACCCTCGACGAACTTCAACTGCGGGTAGGCCTTCGTCAGCAACGCCCTTGAACCAAGCCCGAGGTTGACCGGCCAGAGCGTGATCTCCGCCTCCGGGAAATGTTTATGGAGCAGCGAGATCGCTCCGGGCGTGTGCCCGATGTCGCCGATGTTCACGCTCTGCCACGAACTCCGGAGCAGGACGCGCGGCGGGCGCCCGGCCTTCTTCGCGGCGGCGAAAACGGCGGGGCCGGCCGCGGCGGCGATGGCGGCGGAGGCGGAACGGGCGAGGAAGCGGCGGCGGTTCATCGGAGACAGGTGGCTGTCGATCAAGGGGGCCGGAGCGGTCGCGCTCAGAAGCTGACGCTGTTCGTCCAAACGTACATCCGCGGCTGGCCGTAAAAGGTCACGGCGAGGTTGGCGGGGACGGTGAAGCCGCTGCCGTTGTTGGGCAGGGTGCCGAGGACGTAGTGGTTGAAGGCGTTGTCGACGTTGACCTGCGTCGTCCACAGGAAGCGCTTCCCGATCTTCCGGCGGTAGGAGGTCACGAGGTTGACCTGCCACGTATCGGGCGAGGCGAAGAGCTCCCGGCCGCCGCCGGGGGTATTGTAGTAAAATGTGCGGTTCTTGAGGCCGAGGGCGACGGTGCCTCCGAGGCTGAAGCCCTTCAGGAAGTTATCGCGGGTGAAGGTGTAATTGTTGGTAAGCACGAAACGGTACTGGGCGTAGCCCACGGTGTATTCACCCTTCCTCGCCACGACGGTCTCCCCCTTCGCCCCGAACGGGTCCGACCACGCGTACGGGATCTGCGAGACGGGAAGGCCGGTGACCCCGGTGAGCGCCGTGCCGTTCGGCCCCACGAAATACTGCAGCACGCGGCGGACGTTGCTCGTCTGGAGCCGGCCGTTGTCGTCGGCGGGCTGCGCCCAGTAGGGGCCAGTACGGTCGTTCATCATCGCGAGCGTGAGCGGCTGCCATTCGCCCTGGTTCTGCAGCGTGGCGGGATCGACCTGGCGGTTCAGGGTGGCGATGTTGGCGGTGATGACGGATGGAGTGACGGGGACGAGGAAGGGAGCTCCGTTCTGGTAGGTGACGGCGCCGTTGCGCACGTGGAACTGGTCGTTCCAGAGGAGCGGGTACTTCTTGTCGGAAAGGTTCTGTCCGTCGGCAGTGGTGGCGGCGAGGCGAACGCGCCAGTTGGGCGTGGGGCTGGCGGTGAGGATGAGCTCGAGGCCGCGGGTGGTGCGGTCGAGGTTGGTCCATTGGTTCTTCGCGCCGGCGGGACCGTTGTGGGCGCCGTTGAGGCCGGTGGGGTTGATGAGGTCGCGGACGCCGCCGCCGGCGTTGATCATCTCGTCCTTGGAGTTGGTGGAGAAATACTGCAGCGACCCGGAGTAGCGCTGGTCGCGGGTGGTGAACTTGAGGCCGAACTCGTGACCGGTGCCGCTGGAAGTACGCGGGGCGTTGCCGAGCGGATCGTTCGCGTTGACCAACGGGATGTTGTAGGTGCTCGAGTAGCTGTAGTACGGCCGCAGCGCCTCGGTGAGGCGGGCGTTGAGCCCGAGGTTGTAGCTGCGGTTGCCGGCGGTGGACTCGGCCCAGGGTTCCGCGACCGACGCGGTGATGTTGGGCGTGCGCTTGAAGTTCTCGTTGGAGCGGATGCCGACGAGCGTCGAGAGCCGGTCACCCCACCAGCTCGTGTAGTTGGAGGCGTAGAAGCCGGCGGTGCGGTTCTCCCATCGGTGGCCGTCGTTGTTCTGGCCGCTGACCCCCGCCAGGCCGGCAAGCTGCGCGAGGCCGAGGGGATTGTTGGGCCGGACCCACGAAGGGTCGCGGGGATTGTTGGCCATGCGCACGTAGTTCTGCCCGGCGAACGAGAGGCGCGGCGTGAGCCAGCCACCGCGCGGAAGCGGCTTCTTCTGTGGGCCGTCGGCGACAGACCACCAGATACGCGGCATCGGCGTGCGGCCAAGGTTCGTGGGGATGCGCGGGTCGTAGACGACGTTGAAGTTTTGGTCGGCGAGAAAGTAGCCGTAGTCGGTGGGGCCCGAGTCGGCCCACTCGATGTCGTAGCCGAGAAGCGTCTGGGTGGCGGCGCGGCCCTGGAGGAACGCATGCGTGAGCATGGCGGCGCCGCGGGCGGCCCAGCGGCGGGTGGGCTGTTCCACGTCGGAAAGGGTGGCGCCGTTCGCCCACTCATTGAGCGGGTTCCCGTTCAGGAGCGGGGCGCTGAGGTTGGCGATGCCGCCGTTGGCGCGGTCGGATTGGTAGTCGTTGTAGAGGACGTTGAACTGGGTCGAGAGCCAGCGCGTCCAGACGGTCTCGGTGAGGACCGCGTAGGTCTTGTTGGTGACGTACTCCGAAGCGGCCCAACCGGCCCAGGCGTTGAGGTTGTCCCACGTGAGCTTCCCGTTGGCGATGGCACCGCGGGGCCACGGCTGACCGGTGGCGGGGTTGATCTCGCCGGTGAGTCCGTTGCGCAGCATGTAGCCGAGCCCGAAGTTGTGGCGCGGATCGGTGGCGGCGTTGGTGAACGCGATGTTCTCCTGGTTGGTGTTGAGGATGCGCTCGTTGATCGTCTGCTGGGCCTGCACGCGGACGACGGTGCGCAGGGCGTCGAGCTTGAGGGCGAGCTGGCCATAGAAACCCTGCGTCTCGTAGCCGATGAAGAGCCGGCGGTAGCGCTGCGCCTCGTCGAGGAGCGCGAGCCGGACGGCGAGCCAGTCCCGGCCGACGTTGTAGTCGAGCTGGCCCTGCTTGGAACCGTACTGGTCGATGCGCCAAGTGGCGGACGCGGACTGACGGTTGAAGGTGGCGCGCTTGGAGACGGTGTTGACCGTGCCGCCGGCGCCACCCGCCCCGTAGAGGAGACCCTGGGGACCGCGGACAACATCGGCACGCTCGACATCGAAGGTGCTCGTGATGCCCACCGCGGTGGAGCCGAAGTTGTTGGCCGCGCCCGTGGCCGCGAAGCCGTCGCGCCGGATCGCGCCGCCGCCGGTGCCGCGGATGCCGATGGTCTGGTTGCCCACGCGGTCGCCGGGCTGCTGCGAGAGCGCGTCGGAGTCGGGGTTCGACATCACCGTACCGGCACCGGCGCCGTAGCCGTTGAGCATGTCCTCGACGGAGGTGACGGCGATATCGCGCATGAACTCGGCCGTGAAGATGTCGGCCGAGACGGGAGTCTGGTTGAGCGCGGTGTTGAATTGCGTGAGCGAATTGGAGTTGAGCGCACCGTAGCTGTTGTCGGCCTCGGCCTTCACCTCGAATGGATTGAGCGTGACGTATTCACCGGCAGGTTTCGATGCGGGTGCGGTTGGGGGGCGGCTGGCGGCGGGAGGAACGACCTGAGCGGCGGCGAAGGACGCGAGCAGGGCGGCGGCGAAGAACGCGGCGAGAGACGCGCGAGGTAGCAAATGGGGCTTCATGAGGGGTTTGGGCGACTCAGGAGCACGAGGGCCTCAGATCAAGCCAGCACTTCGCGAATAATGTGCCCCTCGACGTTGGTGAGCCGGCGCTGCACGCCGTTGTGCTCGAAGGTAAGACGCTCGTGGTCGAGGCCGAGCAGATGGAGGATCGTCGCGTTGAAGTCGTAGAGCGGATGAATGTCCTTAACGGCCCGCTGACCAAGTTCGTCGGTCGCGCCGTGGCTGACGCCGGGCCGCACGCCCGCACCGGTGAGCCAGCAGGTGAAGCCGTCCGGGTTGTGATCGCGGCCTTGGGAACCTTTTTGGAAAAACGGCATGCGGCCGAACTCCGTGCACCACACGACCAACGTCTCCTCAAGCAGGCCGCGTTGACGGAGGTCGCGGATAAGCGCCGCGGCGGGCTGGTCGAGGATCTGCGCGTGGATGTCGTATTGCTCCCTGAGCTTGTTATGGCCGTCCCAGTTCAGCGCGCCGCCGCTGGCGTAGGCGCCGTTGAAGAGTTGGACAAACCGAACGCCCCGCTCGATGAGCCGGCGAGCGAGGATGCAGTTCTTCGCGAAGGCGGCCTTGTTCGCGTTCGTCGTGTCGTCCGCGCCATACATCTTCAGGATGTGCGCGGGCTCGGTGCTGAGGTCGCTGATCGCGGGCACGCTGAGCTGCATGCGCGCGGCGAGCTCGTAGCTGGCGATGCGGGCGGCGAGCTTACCGTCACCGGGGTTGGCGGCGAGGTGGCGCGCGTTCATCTTCTCGATGAGCGCGCGTGCCGCGCGATCTGCGTCGATCGAAACTCCCGGGGCCGCCAGATGTCGGACGGGCTCCTTCGAGCTCATCGTCGTCCCCTGAAACGCAGCGGGGAGGAAGCCGGGGCCCCAGTTGTTCGAGCCGTTCTGCGGCACGCCGCGCGGATCGGGGATAGCGACATAGGCGGGCAGGTCCTGGCTCTCGCTGCCGAGCGCATAGGTGACCCACGAGCCGAGCGACGGGAAGCCGTCGAGCACGAAGCCCGTCGACAGGAAGTTCTCTGCCGGGCCGTGGGTATTCGACTTGCTCGTGAGCGAGTGCACGAACGCGAGATCATCCGTCAGCTCAGCGAGGTGCGGAATCAGGTCGCTGACCATCTTTCCCGTTCGCCCGCGCGGCCGAAACGCATACTGCGGCCGCGCCAGCTCGCCGGCCGGACCTTGGAAGGTGACCGCGGGCCCGCCCGGCAACGGCTTGCCGTCCCACTTGATCAGCTCGGGCTTGTAGTCCCATGTCTCGAGCTGGCTCACCGCGCCGGCGCAGAAGATCACGACGACGTTCTTCGCCTTCGCCGGGAAATGCGGCGGCCGCGGCGCGTAGGGCCGCGCCGGATCGATCGCGGGCGCGGCGAGCAGGCCGTCCCGCCCGAGCATGCTCGCGAGGGCGATCGAGCCCAGGGCCGTCGCGGAGTTGGAAAGGAACTGACGGCGGTCGAGCAGCGGGTGAGGAGAAACGCGACTCATGGCAGGAAGAGGAATTCGTTACTGTTGAAAATCGCGCGGGTGAGCACACCGAGGCCGTGCCGCTGGACGATGGGGACAATCTCTCCGAGTTCGGTGACGCTCGGTTCGCGCGCGAACGCGAGCAGATAGGCACGGAAAATCTGCGCCACGGCGTCGTCACCCGCTTCCCGCCTCACCCGCGCGGCGAGCGCGACGGCGGCTTCAAGGGTGAAGCGGCTGTTGAAGAGGTTCAGCGCCTGCAAGGGTGTGGTGGACTCGCGGCGGACGGCGGCGCTCTGGCCGGCGTCGGGACAATCAAATACGCCGAACACCGCCTCGGTCTCGCGGCGCACTTTGTGCGCGTAGATCATGCGACGTAGCCCTTCGCCCTTGAAGGACTCGACCGGCTTGAAGCCGCTCAGGCCGCCGCGCTTGTCGAAAAGATCGTAGCCGCGACCAAACATCTTCAGGTTCAGCTGGCCGCTGACCGAGAGCATCGAGTCACGGAGGGCCTCCGCCTCCAGCCGCCGCAGTGGATAACGCCAAAGGTAATGCGCATCACTGTCGATGGCGGCGGCGGATGCGCGGAACGTCGACGATTGCCGGTAGGTCCGCGACAACACGATGAGCCGGTGCAGGTGCTTCACGCTCCATCCCGAGCGGATGAACTCGGCGGCGAGCCAGTCGAGCAGCTCCGGATGTGTCGGCGGGATGCCGTTGCGACCAAAGTCGCTGGCGGTCCCGGCGAGCCCGCGGCCAAAGTGCCCCTGCCAGATGCGGTTCACCATGACGCGCGCCGTGAGCGGATTCGACGGGCTCGCGATCCAGTCCGCGAGCGCCAGGCGGCGGCGCTGCTCCGGCGTCTCCTCGCCGAGCGAGAAGTTCCCCAGGGCCACGGGCACGGCGGGCGCCACGCGCTCCTTCGGCTGCTCCGGATCACCACGGCCGAGGAGGTGAATCGCGTCGGGTGCGCGGAATTTCCCCGCGAAGGCCAGCCGGCCGTTTTCGGCAGTGCGAATCCTCGCCTCGATCTTCGCCTTTTCGCTCAGGATCAAGCCCGCGGCCTTGGTGTCGTCGGCCGTTAGGCCCGAGAGCGAGAAGGCCGGTCCGCGCCCCAAGCCGGCGATGTGCGGCCGGCGGTCGGTCGAGTCGGCGACGATCTGCCACCCGCCGGCGCGCTCGACCTCGATGCGATATTGGGTCGCGACGCGGTCCACGAGCGTGCCCTCGCGGTCGCGGCTCCAGACGACCCGCGAGATCTCGTGCTCGGCAGGAAAAACCAATTCCACCCAGCCGCGGCCGGGCTCGCGGGAGAGCCAGCTGCGCTCGTTGCCATAGTGGCCGTCGTTCACGAACGCAGGCTCGTGCCGGCCCGCCTCGATGAGATCACCGGAGGTGACAACCCCGGTGCCGAGGCTCGCAAGCGCGACGTTGCGACCTTCGGTATCGAACACCTCGATCTCGTCTAGGCAGGGCTCAAGGCTGTTTGTGGCGAGGATCGTGAACCGCAGCCGCGTCGCCCGCACCGGCGCGAAGCGATCCACGTTCACGGGGCCGGCGCCAGGGGCCGGCCGCAACGCCCGCGCCTCCGCGACCGGTTCGAGCCGGTCCACAGCGAGGCCCGCTTCCCACGTGTAGACGGTCGCCAGCCGATCGCTGTAACGCCCCGTGCGGTCGCGGCTCCAGACGATGCGGGCGATCCGCACCGGCTCAGGGAGCTCGAGCATCACCCAACCGCGGCCCTTGGCGTCGGACATCCAGCTCCGCTCGTTGCCGAACTTGCCGTCATTGAGGTGCTCGAGCCGGTGGTTCCCGGAGGTGCGGCTGCCCGACGCGGTGACCTTGGCGCCGCGCGCCACATTGCGCGCCTCGGGCTCGTCCGTGAAAATCTCGATCTCGTCGAGGCACGGCTCAATCAGCCCGAGCTTGGGATGCAGGTTGGCGTCGTGAATCGTCAGGCGAACGAACTTCGCCACGATCGGCGCAAAGCTCTCGGTGTTTTCGCGGGCGTTCGACTCGCGCGGCGTCGTCCCCGGCCGGGCCAGCGGCGTGAACTGCACGAGCTGGCGATCAAGCGCCGCAATCTCCTCGCGCAGGGCCGCGATCTCCCGGCTGCGCGCCTCGGCCTCCGGCGTGCGCATCTCGCGGTCGGCATACTCGACGCCGGCAACGAAGGCCTGGAGCGCATAGTAGTCCTTCGCGCTGATCGGATCGAATTTGTGGTCGTGGCAGCGCGCGCAACCGGCGCTCAGGCCGAGGAAGGTCTGGCTGATGTTGGTCACGATTTCGTCGAGCGAGTCCTGGCGTGCGAGCCGGATGGAGGCCGCATCCTTGCCGATCTGCCCCGGCAGCAGCACGGAGGCGGTGACGAGGAAACCGGTCGCCGCATCCTCCCCGAGCGCATCGCCCGCGATCTGTTCGCGGATGAAGCGATCGTAGGGCGTGTCGGCGTTGAAGGCGCGGATGACGTAGTCGCGGTAGGGCCACGCGTTGGGCCGCTCGGTGTTCACCTCGAAGCCGTGCGTGTCCGCATAGCGCACGAGGTCGAGCCAGTGCTGCGCCCAGCGTTCGCCGTAGCGCGGCGAGGCGAGCAGCCGCTCGACGACTTGCTCTTCGGTTTCATGCCGCGCGGCGAGTTCCTCCGGCGTCGGCGGCAGGCCGGTGAGGTCGAGCGTGACGCGGCGGAGCCACGTTGCGCGGCTCGCCGGGGGCGACGGCTCGAGCCCGTGTTCGCGAAGTTTCGCGGCAATGAAGCCGTCGATGGAGTGTTCCCCCGGCGGCACGGAGAGCGGCTTGAACGACCAATGTTCGCGCGGGTCCGCGAGTTTTGCGCGGTCGACGCCGTCGGGCCAAACCGCGCCCTCGTCGATCCAGCGCGTGAGCGTCGCGATTTCCGCGGGCGACAAGCCGTCGCCCTTTGGTGGCATGCGTTGCTCCGGGTCCGCGCTGGTCACGAAACGAATGAGCGGGCTCTCCTTCGCCTTGCCCGCGACGAGACTCGGTCCTTCGCCGTCACCGCCCTTGAAGGCCGCCGCCTTCACGTCGAGGCGGTACCCGGACTTTTGCTTTTTCTCACCGTGGCACTCAGTGCAGTGCCGGTCGAAAATCGGCCGCACGTCGCGGACGAAGTCCACTGGAGCGGCGGTGGCGGCCGGCAAGGCGAGCAGAAGGAGGAGAGCGACACGCATGGGCGAATTCAGCGGTAGGGATTTCCTGCTTCGAAGAGAGCGCGAATTTCAGTGTCGGTCATCGCGCGGCCGAGGACGAGCATCTCGTCGATGCGGCCGCTGAGTTTGCGGTCGGTGCGGTTCCAGTTGCCGATCTGCGCGGGGCCGAGTCGGGCGGAGTGGGCGGTCGACGCGCGGGTTTCGACGTCGATGCGGAGAGCGGAACGAAAGCAAAGGGCGGGACGGGCGCCGATCGGGGTAAGGGGCGTCATCGGGGAACGAGGAAAAAGAGCCGCACCCGCAGCGCAACGGGAGAACGCTGCAACCACCGAACGCACCCACGGGGCGGGTATCGTAACGTGGTAAGTTACATGTCCGCCGGGGTCGGCGGCCGGGGTTTTGAGGTTTGCGACGACGACCACCGCGGCGGAAAACAGCCGGGCTGCACGGAATCCTCCGAGCGCGTCCGACTAATCCTCCCCTCCCCCATGAACTGGACCGGCGTCATTCCCGCGCTCACCACCAACCTCCGCCCCGACGGGGGCATCGACCATCCGGCGTTCGCGCGCCATTGCCGCGCGATGCTCGACGCCGGCTGCAACGGACTCGTCTGCGCGGGCTCGCTCGGCGAGGCGGCGACGCTCTCCGCCGATGAAAAGATCTCCCTCGTGCGCACGGCGGTACGCGCGGCGAGGGACCGCGCCCCGGTCGTGCTCGGCATCGCGGCGCTGGGCACCGATGAGGCGGTCGCGCTCGCGCGGGCGGGCGCCAAGGCGGGCGCCGAAGGCCTGATGGTGCTGCCGCCGTACGTCTACAGCACCGACTGGCGCGAGATGAAGGCCCACGTCGCCGCCGTGATCGGCGCGACGCGGCTCTCCTGCATGCTGTACAACAATCCGGTCGCCTACCGCACCGACTTCCTGCCGCACCAGGTCGCCGAGCTCGCGGCGGAGCACCCGAACCTCGCCGCGGTGAAGGAGTCGAGCGGCGACGTCCGCCGCATCATCGCGCTGCGTGCCGCGTTGGGAGAGAGACTGGCGCTGCTCGTGGGCATGGACGACGCCGTCGTCGAGGGCGTGCGCATGGGCGCGCGCGGCTGGATCGCCGGGCTGGTCAACGCGTTCCCCCGCGAATCGGTGGCGCTGTTCAACGCCGCCGTGGCGGGCGAGACCGCGCGGGCCGACGCGCTTTACCAATGGTTTCTGCCGCTGCTGCGCATGGATACCGTCCCGAAGTTCGTGCAGCTGATCAAACTCGTGCAGGAGGAAACCGGCACCGGCAGCGCGACCGTGCGCCCGCCCCGCCTCCTGCTGGAGGGCGCCGAGCTGGCGGCGGCGCGCCGCACCTTGCGGGAGGCCCTGCGCCGCCGGCCGCGCCTCGCCTGAGGCGCCGCCGAACTCAGGTGTAATCGTAAAGCTGCGGGTCGCGGCGGGGCGCGGTCCGGCGCACGCGGAAGCGGTGCTTCGGCTCCTTCGGGTCGGGCGCCGGTCCACCGGCCCCCGGCCCTCCCATCCCCATGCCGTCGCCGTAGGGATCGTCCATGCCGCCGCCGGCCTCGTCACCGCCGCCGAGCTGCTCCTCCAGCGAATCAGGATCCGCGCCTTCCTCGAGCTTGCGCACGACCTCCTCCATCTCGCCGTCGATCTTCTCTCCGGTGAGTTCCGACATCCGACGCATCATGCGCGCCATCGCCTTGGGGTCGTTCTCATCGACGCTCGAGAACTCCTTCTCCATCGCGCTCATCGCGGCTTCCATCCGCGCATCCTCGGCCGGATCGCCGCCGGCGGCATCCGCCCCGTCGGGCTTCTTCTCGGCGGCCTCATCCTTCGCGCCACCGCTCGTGATCGCGAACGCTGAGACGAGCTTACGCATGCGGTAAGCCGCGTTGGCCGGGCACTTCGGGACCGTCTGCCCTTGGGCGAGCGTCTTCGCGTAGAACTGGTAGATCGTGTGGTTATCCGGACAGTAGTACTCGTAGATCGGCATGGTCGAAGGAGACGGGGTTATTAACGCCCGGGCGGTTTGGCAAGCTGGTGGCCATGGAGAACCCCGCCGCCAAGGCGGTCGCGGTTGAGCCGGTCCATCACCGCCGCCAGCCTACGCCTCCGTTCATCGTCCGCGCCGAACATCTCAAGCTGACCCGCCGCGCCCGCGACGTTGGAAAAGCGCACCGAGACCAGCCGCAGCGGCCGCCGCTTCGTCCATGCCTCGCGCAGCAGCGGACCGACCAGCGGGTAGAACGGCGCCTCGAGGTCGGTCGCCTCGGCAAGGCTGCGCCCGTGCACCGCCTGGGAGAAGTCGGGGTAGCGCACCTTGACCGTGAGCGTGCGCACCCGCTTCCCGTCGGCCCGCACCTTGGCGAGGAGCTCGTCCACCATCCGCTTGGCCACGCGCTCGACCTCCGCGAAATCGGCGACGTCCCGCGCGAAGGTCTCCTGCTGGGAATAGCTCCGCGCGTCCTCCTCCGCGGTCTCCACCGGCGAATCATCCTCGCCCCGCGCCGCGGCGAGCATCCCGCGCCAGCCGTCGCCGAACGCGGCACGCAGGCGCGTCTCCGGAGCGGAGGTGATGTCGCTCACCAGACGGATGCCGTGCGCCGAGGCGAGCTCCGCCTCGGTCTTCGCCCCGATCCCGGGCAGCCGCCCGACGGGCAAAGGCGCGAGGAAGGCGGCTTCTCCACCGGGAGGCACGACGACGAAGCCGCGGGGCTTGCGGAGCTTGGAGGCGACCTGCGCGACGAGCTTGTTCGAAGCGATGCCGAACGAGACCGGCACCTGCAGCTCTTCCCAGATGCGCGCCTGCAGCGCGCGCACCGCCGACTCAACCTGGTCTGTCGAGGCGAACCCACACGGGCCCAGATCGAGGTACCCCTCATCGATCGAGTTGCGCTGCACGAGAGGAGTGAGCGTCTCGCATACGTCGAACATCCGCCGGGACACGTCGCCGTAGAGCCCTGCGGTGTGCGGGAGCAGGACGAGGTCCGGGCACACTTGCAGGGCGCGCCGCGACGGCATCGGGGTGTAGACGCCGGCCGCCCGCGCCTCGTAGCTCGCCGAGGAAATGATGCCGCGCTCCCCGCCCCCGACCGCGCAGCGCCGGCCGCGCAGCTCGGGCCGCCGCGCCAATTCGCACGAGACGAAGAAGGCGTCGGCGTCGAGGTGGACGATCCTGGCGGTGCCGGCAGACATCGCCGACGATTGGCCGCCCGCCCAACGCCACCGGCAAGCGGGAAAATCCCGATCCGGCTTCCCCGGCTGGAACCGGCAGGCGCGGGCGGTGGACCGAACAGCCGGCCACGACTCACCCGCGCCTCACGGACGTAAAAAAGCCCCCGCGGCGCGGGGGCTGCAAAAAGAAAGCCGAGGATGCGGGGGCTTCAGCGCTTCTTCACCAGACCGAGCTGCTTCTTGATGTTCTGCACGCTCGGGAGAGACACGCCGACCGCCTTGGCGATCTGGGAACCGGTCTTCCCGGCTTCGACCATCTTCTTAACCTCCTCGCGCATCGCGTCGGTGATCTTGGCGCGCTTGCGGCGGCGGCCGCCCCCGGCGGCCTTGACCTTGGCAACCCTGCCCGGCTTGCGGCCCGGACGCGCGCCGGTCGCGGCGACGATCGCGTCCGCGAGTTCCGCCGCCGTGTCGAATCCGTACTTCCCCGGGAGCGCCGCCAGCTCGCGATTGAGCTTCGTCAGTATGGACTTCTCAAGGATCGCGACCTTGGCGCGGGCCGCCTTCAGTTGGATGAGTTTGTTTTTTAACATACAGCCGCCATGGAGAATCTAGATATACACTATAGCAAGCATCCATATCGCGATCGGCATTCGCCAAAAAGGCGGCTCTGGAGAGCCGCCTTGTGCATTTTATATTCAGAATAAAACCTCAGATCGTCATGGCGTGATAGCCGCCGTCTACAACGATCTCCGAACCGGTGATGAAGCCGCCCGCGCCGTCGCTGGCGAGCAGTAGCGTCGCGCCGACAAGCTCCCTCGCCTCGCCGAAGCGCTTCATCGGCGTGTGCCCCATGATGGATGCGACGCGGTCCGGCGAGAGGATCTTGCGGTTCTGTTCGGCGGGGAAGAATCCGGGAACAAGGGTGTTCACGCGCACGCGCTTCGGCGCCCATTCGCGGGCGAGGTTCTTCGAGAGGTTGTGCACCGCCGCCTTGGTCGCGGAGTAGGTGAAGACCCGCGAGAGCGGCACGATGCCGGACATGGAGCCGAGATTGATGATCGAGCCGCCCTCGCCGCGCTCGACCAGATAGCGTCCGAAGACCTGGCAGCCGAGGAACACACCCTTGTAGTTGATGCGCACGATGCGGTCGAACTCGTCCTCGGCGATGTCGAGGAAGGGCGTCGCGGAGTTCACGCCGGCGCCGTTGACGACGATGTCGACCCGGCCCGAGCGCGCCAGCACCGCGGCGAGCAGCCCCTCAAGCGCGGCCTTCTCGCTGGCCTCGCAGGAATGGAAGTAACCCTTCCCGCCCGCGGCGTGGATGCGCTCAAGGCGCGGTTTGGCCTTCTCCTCGTTGCGGCCCACGAGCACGGCCTCGCAGCCGGCGGCGGCGAGACCCTCGGCCATGGCGCCGCACAGCTCGCCGGTGCCGCCGATCACGACCGCGACCTTGCCGTTGAGATTATACAATGAACCCAGGAATTCGGAGGGTGTGCTCATGATGAGGCCGGGGAGGAAAGCGCCCGCCCGCGCCGGCTGGCAATGGCAATTCAGCACCGCCATCCGGCTTGCCCGCATCCCCGCGGACGCCTTTCGTCGCCGGAATGCCGCACATCCCGCTCGAGGACGACTTCAATGACGTGATCAACAAGGCGCAACGCGGCCTCGGGATCAGCGACGAGGACCTGCAGCAGCGCGCCGAGGTCTCGGCGGAGGATCTCGCGGCGGTGAAGGCGGGGCGAGCCCTGGACGCCGTCATCCGGCGCGTCGCGCGGCACCTGCGGCTTTCGCCCGGTGCGCTCGAGACGCTCGCGCACAAACGCTGGTACCCGCGCATCCCCGACTTTCCCAAGGGCTTCGCCGCCTTCAACACGCCGCACGGCTCCATGCGCGTGAACAGCTACCTCGTCTGGGACCCGCGCGCGCGCATCGCGGCCGCCTTCGACACCGGCTCCGACAGCCGAGGGATGCTCGACGTCATCGCCGCGGAGCGGCTCAGCCTCCGCTACATTTTTCTGACGCACACGCACCCCGACCACGTCGCCGACCTCCCGGCGCTCGCCTCCGCCACCGGCGCGGAAGTCTGGTCGAGCGAACTCGAGCCCGCCGACCATCCCGGAGCGCGCACCTTCCCCGAGAACGCCCATTTCCACGTGGGCTCGATCGCCGTGAAGACGCTGCTCACGTGCGGGCATTCCCCCGGGCTCACGACGTTCTATCTCACCGGACTCAGCTGGCCGCTCGCCTTCGTCGGGGACGCGCTTTTCGCCAGTTCGATGGGCGGCAGCGCGACGCGCTTCGCCGATCAAGTCCGGAACAACAAGGAGAAGATCCTCACCCTGCCCCGCGACACCGTGATCGCGCCCGGGCACGGTCCCTTGACGACGCTCGCCCAGGAAAAGCTTCACAACCCTTTCCTCGCACGCTGAGGCGGTTTATTTCCCCTGTGGTGCGGATCGTCGCAAAGTTACTCCTCGGCCTGCTCATCGCGGCGAGTGGCGCCCTTTCCGGGCAAAGTGCTGAGTCGGTTAATCCCAACCACGTCACCTTCTACACGGAGCCCAATTTCCGCGGCGAGGCGCTGAAGGTCGAGGCCGGTGCCTCGGTTGCGAACCTCGAGCGCATGCTCCGAGCCAACCGGCAGCCGTGGTCGGGCGCGATCTCCTCGGTGGAGATTTCCGGTGATGCCCGCGCGACGGTGTTTTCGAAGCCGGACCAGCAGGGCGAGCGGCTCGAGATCCAACGGAGTATAGCCGACCTTTACGCCGAGGCGCGTGGCCCGGAAGGCGCGAACTGGGAACGGGCGATCGCGTCACTTGCGGTCTCCGGCACGCGACCCGCGCCCCCGCCGCCCGCAGGCGCTTCCACACCCGCGCCCGTCGTGAAAGCCCCTCCTGCCCCGCCGCCGGCCGCCGCCGAGGCGCCGCGGCAGGTCATCATCGTGCAGCAACCTCCCCCACCGCCGCGCGCACCCGCGCTGGTCGCACCGCCGCGGGCTCGGATCGACCGCCGCACCGCCGAGTTGATCGTCGACCACGCCTACCGCGAGGTCCTTGACCGTCCGGCCGATCCCGAGGGACTCCGCCGCTACCGCGACCGGATCATGTTCGAAGGCTGGAGCCAGCGGGAGATGATCGAGCAATTGCAGCGCAGCGACGAAGCCCGCGCGATCAATCCCGACGTCGCGATCACCCGCATGTACCGCGAAATCCTCCGCCGCGATCCCGACCCGAGCGGACTCGCGCACTATCGGTCAAAGTGGCGGCAAGGATGGACGCAGGGGCAGATTCGAGCCGACCTGCTGCGCAGCCGAGAGGGCCAAGGCAACCAGATCCGCGACGTCATCACGCGCGCGTATCGAGACATCCTCGGCCGCGACCCCGATCCCGCCGGCTACGCCAATTACGAGCGCCTGATGCGCGAAAAGGGATATAACGAACGTGACATCCGCCGGGCCTTGATGAGCGGCGAGGAGTATCGGGCGCGGCAGCGCGGCCGGCCCTGATCCTCTAGAGGGCGACTGGCTCCGTACTTTTGTAAGTCGGCCCTTCGCGTTTCGCCGAGGTGTGCGTAACCACCTGGATTGCACCTATTTTTGGGGACCTGCACAAAGTAAACGTCAGTAAATTGGGTATATTTCCCCGCCCCTACCCCCATATCCATGCCAGCGGAATCCCTTACGTGATGATATTCATGGACTAATGATATTTATGTCGATGGCACGGGGCGTGCAAATCTCCGACCGCACCTCACCCATGCCCGCTACCCTACCCCAGATTTCGCCCAACAAGGAGCTCTTCACGCGCGAGCGCCGGCGTCACCGGATGCAAAATTTCCTGCAGTCGCTTGAGGGCCAAACGACCCGCAGCCGCGTTGACCGCGATTCATTCCTTTCGGCAACGTCCGCCGCCCGTATTTCCTCCGACTCCCGAGCCGCGTTCACCGCCGCGCGCTGAAACGCGACGTTGCTCGTTCGGGCGCTCAGCCGACCGTCAGCGACTGGCCATTGTCGCGCGGCCCGAGCTTCAGGATGAAGGGAGCGGCGATCTTGGCCCATTCCTCTGCCTTCGGATGATTCGCGGCACCGTCGGCCCAGCAGGAGCGCAGCATGTCCGTGTCGATGACTCCCGGATTGAGGGGTACGGCCGCCATCCCCTTGGGCAGTTCCTCCGCCAACGCCTTGGTGAGCCCCTCGATCGCCCACTTCGACATGCAATAGGGCGCGACCTCGGGTGACACACTGCGACCCCAGCCGGAGCTCAGGTTCACGATCACGCCCTTTCCCGCCTTTACCATCGCGGGAACAAAGTGACGGATGACGTTCTGCACGCCGCGGATATTGGCGTCGACCAGGCGCGTGAACTCGCGGTCGTCTTGCTCCCAGAGTGGCGAGAGTCGGTTCATCAATGCGGCGTTATTGATTAGCAGGTCGGGCGCCGAATCGTTTTCGAGCACCTTCGCGGCCCAGATCGAAACCTTCGTGTCGAGCCCCACGTCGACGACCGAGAAGTCGTGCGGTGCGTGGTGGGTCATGCGCAGATCGAAAATCGCGTCCCCGCTGCGCCCGCAGCCGATGACAGTGTGGCCGGCGCGGATGAATTCCTCCGTGAGCGCCCGGCCGAGGCCGCGCGTCACACCCGTGATGACGATCTTCATGGCGGCGTGATGATCCCGCCGCGGAGTCGTGGCAAGGTCGCGACAATGCCGTTGCCGGCTCACCGCTTGCCTCGCCGTGAGCTGCGTCGCAAACGTCCCTGATTCGCACTCCATGAATTGCCACGCTCGGAACCGCGCCTTTCTCATCCTACTCACCGCGATCGCCGTCGCAGCCCGATTGTCCTCCGCACCCGTGTTGGAGGTGGTGCTGGATTCAGGCCGGCCCGGACCCACGGTTTTGCTGCTCAACGAAGCGGCCGCGGGCGACGTATCCGGTCGGATTGCCTTGCGCCAGATCGCCACGTGGAGCCTGAGCGCCGGCAAAGTCGTGGCCGCGACCGCGGAGAACGGAGCCACCACCTCCGCCATCATCCAAACAGCCGCACCCACCGCCGTCGTGAGCCTCCGTGTGGCCAAAGGGACGACCTCGAAGGAAAGTCCTCCAGGCGCCCTCACCACGAGCGGCATCGACGCCGAGATGCTCCTCATGCGGTTGAATACTTTACTCGACGCCGGCACCACTCCCCTCGCCGCCGGCCAGCGACCTGAAGCGGTCACCGCCCCGGTCGCGGTCGACCTATACTTCACCGCCCGCCGTGGAGCCGCATCTCCGGGCGAACGTACCCGGCTGTTCCGCCATGCGGCCCACGCTGTCCTCGTCCAGGCGGGCATGATCACCGGCGACCCTTGGAGGCTGATCGACCCCGCATCCCCCCGCATCAAGGTCGCCATCTACGCCGGCGGCGGTTCCGCCACCACGCCCGGGCTCTCCGCCTACCCTGCCAGCCTCGACCGCGCGGCGGACATCATCGAATACACCTACGTCGGGCCGGTGGAGCTCGCACGCGCGGATTCCCTCAAGCCGTTTGACGTCGTCGTATTCTGCGGCGGATCCGGCTCGGGGCAGGCGAAGTCGCTCGCGGCGGCGGGAGCGGCTAACGTGAAGGCGTTCGTGCGACGCGGCGGCGGATACGTCGCCTCCTGCGCCGGAGCCTACCTCGCCACCGCCGGTTACCCTTGGTCGCTCGGGCTCGTCGCGGCCGACACCGTCGATTCCAAGCACTGGGCCCGCGGGTCCGGCCCCGTCGACATCGAACTCACCGACGAGGGCCGGAAGATCCTCGGCAACTATCAGGGTCTCCAAAGCGTGCGCTACGCGAACGGACCACTGCTCGGGCCGGCCAAAGATCCGCGCGGCGTCGCCCCCTATACGGTGCTCGCCCACTACCGTTCCGACATGGCGAAGAATGTCCCCGGCGGCGTGATGCCCGGCACGCCCGCGATGATCGCCGGCACCTACGGCGAGGGCCGCGTGCTGTGCTTTTCACCACACCCCGAATACACCGAGCCGCTAAAGGGCATGATCGTTCGCGCCGTCACGTGGGCAGCCAAACGACCTGTGAACGAGTGAAAGCGACCGCCTGGTCGGACCGGATCCTCACGCTCCGCGGCCGTTCCCGCATTCGAATCCGCCGTCGCTACGGCTGGGGGCGCACATGCGGAGGATTCGCGAGATTCCTTCCGCTTCCGACGGAATCCCCTCTACCGAACTCGGTCGCGTTAATTTTCCGCGGCTGCAGCCGCGGCCACATCGACCGCTCGGCAAATTGCCTGCGACCATCGGCGTAGCCGACAAATTCCCCGTTGTGACACGCCACTCATGTGGCTGCGCCTGCAGGCGCGGACAATTCACGTCCCCCTTTCGCCTCCGCCCTTCGTGCGAACGGCGACTCTGAATTCTCCGCGGCTGCAGCCGCGGCCACACCAAACCTCCTCCTGACTTCACGAAGTCCCACCGGCTGCCTTCCCCCCGCACAATCCGAGAAATCCGTGGTAAACCCGGATTGGGAATTACGGAGAGGCCATGCGCCTCGAAGCGGTCGGCCGGGACGGCCGACCCTACCTCGCAGCTATCGATGGCGATGCGTGAATCCTCCGCGGCGCCGGCCGCAGCCACATCGAACGCTCGGCACATCACCTGCGACCATGGACTCAGTTGAACGATTGCTCGTTCCAACACGCCACTCATGTGGCTGCGCCTGCAGGCGCGGACAATTCACGTCCCCCTTTCGCCTCCGCCCTTCGTGCGAAC
>JACCDO012280140.1_pt1 | contig 26092 bp, 18 predicted proteins | sample 7446101 | NCBI WGS metagenome assembly JACCDO01 (sample SAMN15323440, study PRJNA562643) | freshwater metagenome | isolation source: river surface water | place: USA:Blue River Watershed | collected 2017-08-16 | reverse complement strand
CCAAGCACAGCTACAGTTCTTCCCGAATACACCTTATACATCCCACTCCAATTCTGGTTCAACAGAAACACTGGTCTTGCTCTTCCTCTTATTGCTCTCCAATACCACGAAGTCAGACTCAACATTGAACTCGAAGAAGCCGCTAAACTCCTCGTTGTTTCAGGTGCTTCAGCTTTAAGCGGTGTTGGTTCACTCTCTCTTGGCTCATGCGGTCTCATGGTTGATTACATCTACCTTGACTCTGAAGAAAGAAGACGCTTTGCCCAAGTCGGCCACGAATACCTCATTGAACAAGTTCAATTCATTGGCGAAGAAACCCTCGTTTCATCAGCTAGCTCAACAAGTGTTAACGCTAAACACAAGCTCGAATTCAACCACCCAACCAAGGAAATTGTCTTTGCCACCAAACTCGGATGCTGGAACTCAGGCAACAAATTCCTCACATATGCTGGTGCTGACTCCCTCTGGTCATCAGCTGTTGATTACGCTGCTGAAAACATTGCTGATGGTATGTTCTGCCTTAAATCAACATCACCCGGCACAAACTGGACTCAACTCACTCTCCCAAGTGTTGCCTTCGGCACATCCAGATATGTTACTGCCACTGGTGGCCCAGATGGTTTAACAATCACTGTCCTTGTTAATAACAACTCAACTAATACTGCTACTACCACAACACCTGGTTTATGGGTTAACGATAAGGTTCTTGGTAACAACTCAACATGGCTTTCACAATCAATTGAAAGTGTCCTTGTTACATTAGACATTGAAGCTGCTGCAGGTGTCACATACAGAGCTCGTTCAGTAACTGGTGGTCTTGAAGCTGCTGCTGCCATTGGCACTACCGCAGTTCTCCTCCAATCAAACAAAGTCAAAGTTATCACACACAGCCTTACCCTCACTGATGTTTCAATCCCAGTTGCTGATTTAACTGATGCCCGTGCATACACCCTTGTTACTGGCCATGCTGCTGCCCGTGACTTCACTGTTTACCAACCATCCAACTACGGTTTAAGACTCGATGGTGCTGGTAACATCGTCACCAACGCTCAACTCAAACTCAACGGTCACGACAGATTCTCCGTCCAAGATGGTCCCTACTTCAACTACGTTCAAACCGCTCAACACCACACCAGAACCCCAGCTGACGGTGTTAACGTTTACTCATTCGGCCTTAACCCCGAACAACACCAACCATCTGGCACTGCCAACTTATCAAGAATCGACACCACACTCCTCGCTGTTACATACGGTGACAACCTCCGTGGCGTCCGCACACCCAAACTCACCTCACTCTTCACCAACACCCTCGTCTACATCTTTGCATTCTCATACAATGTTCTCAGAGTAATGAGCGGTATGGGTGGCCTCGCTTATGCAAATTAGGGTGGTTTCACTTAAACAAAATTACTATAAAAATTATATTTTTGTATTATTTATTTTGCTAAAAAAGTTGAATAATTAATACATTGCGATAATTATATTAATATTTTTTCTCAAATATTAATATTATGCAAAATTCCAAACTGACTCCAAAAGCTCCTACCAAAGTTGTCCGCGAAAAAGGTAACGATGCTACTAAAACTGATATTAAACGTGTTACAAAAACACCAACTAAAAAAATTGTTAATAAACCAGAAAACAATTATGTAGTTATTGATAAAATCAGAAACAATAATAATTACATTACTATTTCAACTAATAGAAAATATGAAATAGAAGATAATGAAAATGATTATTATGAATTATCTCCAAATGAAACAGTTAATTTTACAAAAAAACGAATTATTAAATTAACTAATGCGAAAGATTCTGATTCCGATTATGAATTAACTCCTGAAGAAACAGTTAATTTTACAAAGAAAAGAATTATTAAAACTCAAACTAAAGTTATTGATAAAAGCGATAGTGATAGTGAAGATGATAGTGATAGTGAAGATGATAGTTATGATAAAAAAAAATATTATGATAGAAGTTCAATTAGTATGACGAATTATAATAAAATGATATTTGATGATAAATCATATTTTTCTAAAGATAGTTTTATTAAAAATGCATGGGCAAGTCTAAAACAATATAAATTACCAAATAGTGAAAATTTAAGAATTATCAAAAGCCAACCAGGTCATTTTGTTACGATGGGTCATCATACAGGGTCTCTTAAAAATCCTCATTGGTTAGTATATGATAATAATTTAAAAGAAGAATATTATATTATGTATTGTTTTTCAAAAAATTATATTAAATTTTCAAAATCAGATTATAAAGAAATTATTAATCCTGAAGAAAATTATTATCCTACATGGCACTATCATAAAGGGACTGGTTATTGTGCTACAAAAAGTTATCCTAATAAAAAGAATACTGAAACATATTTACATCAAATTATTTGTCAAAAACATAATGATAAAAAATATGTTACTCAATCAGTTGATCATATTAATAAAGATAAATTAGATAATCGTCATACAAATTTACGATTCACAACACAATCAGTACAAAATATAAATCGTGATAAGAAAAAACGTGCTGCGAATGCTCATGAATTACCAGAAGGCGTAGAACAACAACGCGATATTCCTATATATTGTGGACATCGAAAAGACCCATATGGTCCAAATAAAGAATATGTAAGATATTTTTATACAATAGAAGGACATCCATTACAAAAAATAAAAGAAAAACTTAAAAAAGCTTTACCGGAAGGTCAACAATTAGAACAAGATGAATTCCCAATACGATGGGCTAGTTCAAAATCAAATGAAGTATCTAATGAAGATAAATTAAAAGCTATGCAACAAAAAAGAAGAGCATATGATAAAGAATTTGAAAGAAAATATCCTAATGAATTTAAAGAATGGATTAAAAATGGTGGTAAAAAATATTAACTTTATTTATGCTTGTGTCATACCTAATTTACTTAATATTAAATCAACAATATAAGTATCATCAGTACCCCAGTTTGAATATTCACTTCCTTCTATTTTAAATACTTTGTTATCAACTAAAGTTGTATTTTCAAATAAGCTGGCACATACAGTTATACTATTAAATAAATCTACATTCATAATACGAATCATAACTTTATTAATAGTATTAGTTTTAACATAAGAGGAATCTTGGACATTGACATTGATATCAGACATTTTATATAATAATATTATAATTTAATTTATTTATTATAAACACAAAAAATATTTATTAATAAATTATATTATATGAATCTTTGTAAATATAAAGATATTGGTGGTAAACCAGGCGAAGGAATGCATAAGTATAGATTATTTAATTTAGCTTTAGTTGATGTAATACCAACTATTATTATAGGTATTATTATTGCAAAATATTTTAAATGGAATGTATGGAAAACAATATTAGTTATATTTATTATTGGTATTATAGCACATAGAATGTTTTGTGTAAGAACAACTATAGATAAATTAATATTTCCCAATGTTAAAGAATAAATAAAACTATTATTGTAAATATTTTTCTATATCTTGTTGACCAACATTCTTACGTGAAATAGTTTTATGATTCTTAAGTAAGAATTCATTTACAAAATCATATGCAGTTAAAATATGATTGCATGTTCGAGCACCAGTAATAACAATAGAACCTTTCTCAAATATAAATACCGAAATTTTCTTTTCACCTGATTCAATTTTCAAATCAACAGATGCATGTAATTCTGGATCATATTTACATTCAATGTTATTATCAAGTAATAACTTATAAAGTAGTGGACGATTAATTTTAGTTGGATATATGAATTTACTTACAATCATTTCAACACTAATATTTTTAATACATGCTAAAGATAAACTGGCAGGATTATCACAAAATGGTTTTTCAACAACTTTCTTTTGTTTAACATCGCGAATTGCTTTTACTTTTTTTAATTCAGTAAAAATTCTTTCAATTGCTTCTAATGCATTTTCAATATATTTACACCCGGTCATTTGCATAGAACCATTTGAAAATAATTTTAGATTAACTGGTTTTTCATTCTTAGATGGAACCATTACACACAATGATACTTGATTAAAAAATACCTTCTTTTTCTTCTTTAGTTTCTTAACTTTCTTCTTATGAATAATTGTTCTATTTGTTTGTGTATCACCGCTTCGACCATGACTAATTTTAATAATTCCATCTGGCGCCATATCAATATATTTAGCAATATTACTGGCATTAAATTTAATATCTGTATCACAAATAACAGTCATAGTATTAATAGTTACATCATCTGGTAATACATCACATTGAATGTCTTTCAGCAACTTCTTTCGTAACTCATCCTTTTTATTAATAGTTGTCGTCATATTATATTATTATATTAGTAATTATACTACTTATTTAAGTATTAACTTGTAAAATCAATTTTTATTTACTAATCTAATTAGTAAATAAAAAGAGAGGAAATAATATTTATATTAGATTATCAATTTTTATTTACTAATTAGATTAGTAAATAAAAAGAGAAGAAATAATATTTATATTAGATTATCAATTTTTATTTACTAATCCAATTAGTAAATAAAAAGAGAAGAAATAATATTTATATTAGATTATCAATTTTTATTTATGAATATAATATATTTCGTTATAAACACATCTCAATTATATAATATATAATATTATGGATAAACAAGAAGATTTATTAATAGATAATAGAAAAAAAATATTATCATTTGATGTAGGTATTAAGAATTTAGCTTATTGCTTAATGGAAAGAACAAATACAGATTTAACTATTAAAAAATGGGACATTATTAATTTAGTTGAAGACAGAGATTTATGTGAATACAAATTAAGAACTGGAAAGAACTGTGGTAAAATTGGTAGATTTACAATGAAAGTTAATTCTACTACAACCCATGTTTTATGCAATGCTCACAAAACTAAATGCAAAGTAGAAGTTTCACAATCTACTGATTATAATTGTGTACATATTAAATGTAAGGAAAAATCTAAAATTAACATATTAGATAATTCAGAATGGTCATGGTGTGAAAAACATGAAAAAGATTCTAAAAAAATTTTAACAACATTTAAACCTAAAAAACTTACAGGACAAAATTGTTCACAACAACCAATACAAGAATTAGCATTTAAATTATTTACTAAATTAGATGCAGACAAAGATTTAATTCAAGTAGAAGAAGTATTAATTGAAAATCAACCATCATTAAAAAATCCAAATATGAAAACAATTGCATCCATTTTATATTCTTATTTTGTAATGAGAGGCTTAGTAGATAAAGAAAAAAAGAGTATAATTAAAAATATTAAATTTATTTCTCCATCAAATAAATTAAAAGTAGATAAATCAGTTACACAAAATAATTTAGACAAAGCAAAAGATAAAAAAGAATATTATGATATTACAAAAGGATTAGGTAAAATTTATTGTTTGGCGTTAATTAAAGAAACTGAAAAACACTTTTTAACTAAACACGAAAAACAAGATGATTTATGTGATTGTTTCTTACAAGGATTCCAATATTTATTTAATCCAATTCCACAAAATTATGTCGATAAAATTAATAAAATAGATTTTGATAAATTAAATGTTAAATCAATTAAATCAAAGAAAAATAAAATTAAAGAAGATGTGAAAGAAGAAGTAAAAGAAAATAAAGAAATCATTGATAAAGTTAAAATAAGTAAAACTCCAAGAAAAAAGAAGATTTAAATAAATTTAATTATTATCTAGAGTAGACTCTTCATAATATGATAATAGTGGAATCATTGGTGGAATATTAATTTTTGATGTTTTGGTGCAAATAATTTTAGTATCACGATATTTATCAATAGAAATTGGTCCACCAAATTTTTCAAGTAATTCTCTTGCTCCTGCTGGTTTGATATTACATTCTGTATTAAAAATATCTTTATACATTTTTTTAATAAGAACATTTCTAATATTACGACGATAATCATCTAAATTATCATTATATGCAAACATACATGCAAAACCACAAAAGTTTCCAAAAACATAATATTTACCATTTTGAAATTTCTCTGGAAGAAATACTGGATATGTATCAAAATTATGAGTACACCACCAACAAGCATATTTAGAACATTCGGCAATACTTAATTTATTATTGTTATAACTAATTAAACCAAGATTTAGTAATTGTTTTTTATTTTCTTTTGTTACTGTCAACATATTATCTTGACTAATGCTTTTAAAATTCTTTAAATTTTCACGAAGATTTTTAATAATAACTTCTCTTTTATTAATTTCATTAATAAGACGTGGAATATCACTACCATATTCTGTTGTATCTTCTTCAGAAGATGAACTTAATTGTTTTACTTTTTTTTCAGATACATCAGTGTCAATCATAGTAAATACATTTTTCTTTTCTGTTACATCATCATCAAATGATGGTAAATGTAAAACAAGTTCTTCATCTTCTTTATCACCTTTATCTTCAAATACAATTTTAGATTTTGTTACAACCTTCGAAATTGGAGGACGACCTCGTTTCTTTTTAGTTGTGTCTGTCTCTTCCGCTTTTATATTATTAACAACTTTCTTAGGAGGCATTTTATTAGTAATAATATAGATATTTCTTTATAAGATAAAATAGAATCAATTTTTTATTCTAATCAATAAAATAAAAAATCATAATTTATTTTCCAATGCTAAATGCACTTTTCTTACCTTTAGTAGATGAACCAAAAGATATTTGACTTGGCTTAATTTGTGATGTTCTTCCTGCTTTTAATTGTGCTGCTAATTTCTTATTAACTGATACAGTTGATCTACTTGATTCTGATGTTTCAGTTGTTTGATTTGAAAGTGTTGATCTAGAATCTGATTCTGAACTTGATTCTTTTTTAGAAGAACGGTGAGAAGAAACTGAACGTTGTGCAGAACGTTGTGCTGAAGCAGATGCAGTATGTTTAGATGATATTGCTGAACCAGGTGATTGTTGTGACATTTCTAATTGTTTCTTAATATTAGTAAATTTAGAATTATCTTCGGCTAACATTTTTTGAAATTGTTGGAATTCAAGTTCTTGACGTTTTAAATCTTCTAAATCTTTAACTCTTTGTGCAGCTTTATCATGTTCTCTATTCATATATTCATCTAAATTATTTCTCTGTGCGTTAGCTTGTGATTGTGCGTTTTGTGTAGCGTTCATTGCTTTAGCTCTTAAACCTTCTAACATACTTTGATCATTCTCAACTGCTGCAGCTTGTTTTGGTAAGAATTTATGAGCATTGTTTTTACCACCAACAATAGTAACAGTTCCAATTAAATTAATTGCTAATCTCATCCATGGATTCATTTTCTTACCAGGAACATTATAATGTTCATAAATTTCACCTAAAATTTCATAATAAGTATTTTTATCAGCACTAACTTCATTACTTAAACCAGTTAATTTAAAATCAAATGGATTATATCTATCATTTGCTAATTCCATAAGTTTTACACCACCAACTAACATATGATTATATAAACCCATCCAATTTCTTTTAGTGCGGATACTTGTATGTAATTCATATTCATATTTCATCATATAATAATCATCATCGATTGAATAATTAGTAACTTTACAACCTAAATCTCTTAATTCTCCTAATTTTCTCATAAAATCTAATCTACGTAATCTTTTTTCTAATGGAGATAATCCTTCATATTCATCATCAATATATTTATCATTTGATGTTTTTTCATCTGTTCTATCATCTCTATCTGTTCTTTCTGTTCTATCATCTCTATCATATGAATCATTATTTTCAGAATTTCTTGAATTTGAATAATTATTTGTATCTTTTTTATATGAATCAATATTTTCATCCATTTCATCATCGTATTGGTCATGATTGTTGTTATTATTTTTTGTATAATACCATCTTTCATCTTCTGGATTTAATTTTTCACTATTTGCTAATTGATTTACTAACATATCTGTTCCTTCTGTCATTCCGTTTTGGTTAAAATCATAATCGTTATCGCTATAGGGCATAATATAATTAGTATAAGAAAGATTTATATATTTAAATACGCAATTATTCTAGAAAAAAATAATTCCATGATATTATATAATTAAATTAATTTAATGTATTCAACTCTAGATATAGCATATAATGATAATACTGAAGTTTTAGATAAAATGGCTCGAGATTTAAATAATAAAAAAAAAACTTTATTTAAATCTGTAGAACATGACTTTAATAATAAACAACAAAAATGGGAAAATGATATTATAGAATATAATAATTCTTATAAAAATCCATATGGTTCATTCACATCCCATCCAAATAATAATACGAATAATACTAATAATGACAGCGACGATTATAATAATGACGATGATGAATTTTCTGAAATACAATCTATTGATTCTATATCAATAGAATCTCCATCACTTGATTCTTATATAGATACAGTAAAAAAACTACCAACTAAAAAAAAATCAGTTCATAAGTTTATACAAGATTTAGAAAATACTGAATGTTCTAAAGATGATGAAGATGTATTTACTCATATAAAATATTGTTATGATTGCAAAGAAAAATTATTAAAATATATGAAAAATACACATAAAAATAAAAATAAAAATAAATCAAATACTTTTATTAATGATAGTGAAAATAATAGTGAAGAAGAAAAAACAAATAATAATATATTTAATCAAATAAAAAATAAAGAATCATTATTTAGTTATTTTGGAACACTACAAACAAAAGAAATCTTTTTAATCTTAGTATTAGGAATAGTATTGATTATATTTTTAGATTTCTTAATGAAATCAACTAATAAATTTTAAGTTTGAGAATTAACTTTATTTAATTCTATGAACTTCCATGTTATAAATAATTTTGTATCACTTAATATATGTGTATTTAAATGTTGTTTTCTTAATTTATCAGATATATATCTAATAACATCAATATTCTTACAATATATATTCGACATTGAAATCATATTAGGAATTTCAAATATTAAATCTGTTAACCCCATTGAATCTGCTTCTTTTACTTTTTCACAACACATATTAAATGATGATACTAATTTTGCTCTTATTTTCTCTCTTCTTTTTTGTATAGTTTTTAATAAATCATCAGAATTAAAATTAATATCAGGATCATCATTTATAAATTTATCTTTTGAAATAGAATTTACATCAATTTTACCTTTTTGTAAATATCCTGAACTACCACCTGGCATTAATGTATCTATTGTCAATTTATTCATATTTATGTCTATATTAATATAAAAGAATATAAATTATATTATATAATGCAAGACATAGTTTTAAATATTGAGAATGAGTTAAATGAGATTTTAAAAAAAGATACAAAAATAAATAAAGAAAATTACAAAATTGATATTAGTAATAATAAAAATAATAATTTTAAAATTTTAGTATTAAGTGGAGGAGGAACAAGAGGAATGACATATTATGGAGTATTAAAAGCACTTGATGAATTAAATATATTAAAAAATATTCATACATTTGCAACTACATCAGTTGGTTCATTTTTTGCAGGAATGTATTTAATTGGATATAATACAGATGAATTAATAGATTTTATGTATTTATTTGATGTTAAAAAACTATCAGGTTTAGATTCTTTCGAAAATATTTCTTTTTTAGATATAATACAAAATTATGGTTTAGATGATGGAGAAAATATACATTTAATATTTAATAAATTGTTAAAAGCAAAAGGATTAAAAGAAAATATAACTTTATTAGAATTATATAATATAACTAAAAAAAAGTTTATTGCAACTACTGTTTGTATAAATACAAAAGAAGTAGTCTATATATCTCACGAAAATTTTCCAGAACTTAGAATAAGTGATGCTGTAAGAATGTCTTCATGTTTTCCTTTTTATTATAAACCAGTAATTTATAAGAATAACTATTATGTTGATGGTGGATTAATGAATAATTATCCAATTGATTTATTTAATGATAATATTGATGAAGTTATTGGTATATTAATGGATAATAAATATGAATTTGCTGAAATAAATAGTTTCCAATCATTCTTTGTTAATTGTTTACTTACATTTATGAAAGGAATGTCATTTAGTTTAATAAAATCTTGGAAAAAAAATACTATATATATAGAACTAAAACAAGTAAATATATTACAATTTGATATGTCAAAAGAATTTAAAAATAATATGTATAAAATTGGTTATAATGCAGTAATGGATTATTTTAAAAATTTGGAAAAAAATTAATCATCATCTGATTCATATTCAATAAGTTTATTATATGCATTTACCATTTGTGATGTTATTTGTGATGGTTTTTGTCCTATTTCATTTCCAATCATTGTGCCAAAATCTTTGCTAATACCAAATTGATCTTCCATGACACTCTTAAATTCACTTAAATTCATTTTATCATATCTTGAAGTATCTTGACTTCTCATTCGTTCAAATCTTCTTATATCATCATCTGTAATTTTTTTCTTAGAATGATTATTATAATCATCTTCAAATTCAATATCTGATATAGATGAGATTGATAATTCATCATCACTTAAACCTGTTTTATTTCTACCAAAATTTATAGATGATTTGAAATCTTCTTTACCAAATAATTCACCATAATCATCATTAACTGAAATAAAATTACCTACACCTGTATCATTGAATGCAGTAAATCCATCATCATATTTAACTAATTCTCCTTTTTCTTGTTTCTTCTTAAGTTTTTTATCTTTTATTTTTTTATCTTTTTCAAACATTTTATTAAATTCACTTGGATTAAATGATCTTCCTTCAAACATATTACGTTGTGCAATTTCAATTGCTTCCATATCACGCTGAGCTTGTAAATCTTGTAATAATTTATTAGAAGTATTTCTATCATATTTAACATCAAGAGTAGCTGTATCTAATCCTCTCATTTGATTCATTTTTTCAGTATGTTTTTTAAATTCTAATTGGGCTAATCTTTTTTTATCTTCTGTCATTTCTGCATCTTGTAATTTAAGAAAATCTTCAAATGATTGTTTTTGATTTTGTAAATCTTTTGATTTTAAAGTTTTCATTTGTAAATCATAAAATTTCTTTTTCTCTGGATTAGTTAAAACTTCTCCAGCCATTCTTATTAATTGAAATTGTTCATTTTTAAGTTTTTTCTTACTATCTGTTAAAAACTTTAATTTATCTGGATGATATTCTGCAATTTTATGTCTATATTTTCTTTTTATATCTGATATTTCAGTTGTTGGTGTAACACCTAAAATTTTATAATAATCATATCCCATTCTTTTTATATTATTTATATCATTATCATTATTATTAGTAGATGCTTCATCGTTATCTTCAATTTTTTTATTCGATTTCTTAGAACGCATTCTTTCAAATAGTTCTTCATCACTCAATGTATTTTCCATTATGTTATTATATAATAATTTTTTCAAATAAAAAAAACGAGAATATAATAATATATATATTTGTAAATGTCCGAGGAAAATTATAAAGCAATTATGTTATTACATGCGTTAGGTGATACTATTGGATTTAAAAACGGAGAATGGGAATTTAATTATTTTGAAAATGATATAAGTTATAAAACAACTTTAGAAATTGTTTTTCATTTTATTCAATTAGGTGGAATTACTAATATTGATTTAAAAGATTGGAATGTATCAGATGACACTTTAATACATATGGCAGTAGCTAAAACTTTATTAGAATATGATAATTCAAAAAATAATTATATTGATATATTCAAAGAAAATTTAGTTATTACTTTAAAACAAATGGAAAATTTTGACGACGAATATAATCAAGATGATAATAAAGATATAAAAGAAATAATTAAAAAATCAAAAAATAAATTTAGAGGTGTAGGTATTACTACAATTACTAGTGTAGAAAAATGGAATGATGAATCTAATAAAATAACACAATCTGAATTTAGAAAAAGTGGTGGAAATGGTGTAGCTATGCGTTCATTGTGTATTGGTGCATTTTTTAATAATAAAAAAGATTTAGATAAATTAATAGAAATTTCTATCAATATGGGTAAAACAACCCATAAGAATCCAATTGGTTATTTAGGCGGTTTAACTAGTGCATTTTTTACACATTTAGCATTAAATAAAGTAGATATAGAAGAATGGCCATTTTTATTAATGAATTTAGTAGAATCAGATAAGATTTTAAAATATATATCTGAATCACATGATGAAATTATTGGTTATAGACAATTTATTTCTTTATGGAAAAAATATATACAAATCAGATTCAAAAATAATAAGCCAATATTTAGTAAATTACATGGTAATTTAATTTTCAGAATTAAATTTTTTAAAGAATTTACATTTGATTATGATGAATTCTATTCAGAAAAGAATAAAAATGATAATAATTATATAACAATTGGTGGGTCAGGAGTAACTTCTATGTTGATGGCATATGATGCATTATTAGATGCTGGCGATTGTTGGGAAAAATTAATATATTATGCAATGTTACATATTGGTGATTCTGATACAATCGGTGCTATTGCTGGTGGATTATATGGAGCTATGTATGGATTTAAAAATGTTCCAGAACATATGTTAAAAAATTTAGAAAAAAAAGAAGACTTAGTTAATTTATCTGAAAATTTACATAAAAAACGCACTAAAAATGTTCTTTAATAAAAGAAATTATACCATCTGTTGTTCTTGGTCCATTAAATTCAATTAATTCTCCATTCTTTGATAATTTCATTGTTGGGAAACCTTGTATTTGTTCTGATTCACATTGTTCTTTTCCATTACCTTCACAATCAAGTAAAACTAATGTTGCTTTATCTTGTATTTTATTCATTTCATTTTTAAATTCATCTGAATTTAATAAAGATAAAGCTTTCTTTGACCATCCACACCAATTAGTATAATATACTCTAAATTCAATCTTACCATTTGAATTAGTTGTAGATGCAACTGGTTGTTGTGGTTGTTGTGGTTGTTGTGGTTGTGATATTTCTTTTGGAACATCACTCATAACTTCACGAGAACAACTTACTTGAGTATATTTTTCATTTCCATTTTCTTTTTTATTATTAATAAAAAATAATATAGCTAACAAAATTACTATAGATATTAATATAATAGTATTTTTATTTTTAAGAAATTCAAACATGTATAGTATAGAAATATATAAAATATATTTTTGAATATTAATAAAATTTTTATAAATATTTTTTCTACTTTATTAATATATTTAATGGCACTTACAAGTTTACAAAGTCTTAGACCTTTTTTTGGCACAATTGATGAAACACCCGGTGAACAATTTTGTCATCTCAACTACGTTGGTTCCGATTTCAGTGTTGCTATCAATGCTGGAAATGTAAACCGTATTGAAACACAACCAGTTTTACAATTTATGTTAGCTGAAAACCATGTTGGTTCAGATCCTAAAGAAGGCAAATACCTTCATGAATCAATTATTGATTTAGTTTCTAACACTGCCAAATTCCACCACTTAATTGAAAATGGTTCATATGGTGGCACAGCTAAAGCAATTAACGGCAACCCAACAGCTGAATGGTTAGTTAATGCAGTATACAAAAATTGGGATAAACTTACAGATGATGTTAGAAAGTTCTATAGCGAACATATGCATATGTTACAAACAAACAAAAGTGGTCAATGGTCTGCCCCAACTAGACCAATTGATGAACTTGTTAAAAACTCAGCTTATTTAGGTATTGTAAGATTAAACATGACAAAGGCTAACAAAGTTAAAGAAAACCCAATCTTATTTGCTACAACTCTTCCAAGAATCCCTAAATCAGTTGAAGGTTTCAGAGTTACAACAACTTCTGGTGTTCAATCATTTGCTTTCTCAGGCAATGTTCCTGAAACATTCCTCCAAGACATTTACATGGATATATTTAAAAATGGTACTTCATTTAATTTTGGTTCAATGAATATTGTTACACCTGATTGGTCAGGTGCTAAAGTTCCAAGCACTCTTGATACCAAAAAATTCATGAGAAACTCACTTGTTGCTCACTCAAAGGTTGTTGCTAGAGAACCATACAAGGGTGATGCCAATTTAGATGATGTTTTTCAATCAGTTGTTACTGGTAGAGTTTATACCAAGAAAGACGATGGTAAACTCTATGTTAAGGATGGTTCAGCTCCAGAAGTTGAATACGTTGATGCTGAATTACAAGCCTTAAACAATAACTGCTTTACAACTGGTATTAAAGATGATTCTACTGGTTGTGGCACAGTATTCCAATGCCTCCTCTCTGGTAGACCAGAAAACCTTTCAAGATGCCTTGATAAACTCAAGAACCAAGATATGTATAAAGTTGCTCAAACTGAAGTCGAAAAGATGCAACCCAGAATTGCTGTTCAACTCCTCAAGACATTCGGTTTTGCCCCAAGAAAGGAATTACCATCTGGTCAATACCTCCCACCATCATTCAGTGAATGGACATCAAAGATTCTCCCAAGATCAGTTGATGATGAAACCAGAAAAGCTATCATGGAAAACAAACCACTCATGGAATACCTTAAGGCTGTTGTTAACCTTGTAAGAAACAACCCAGCCATTATCAGCGAAAACAGAGAAGTTTTAGTTAAATCAGACTTTGCCAAGAAAGCTGATTTAGCTGTATTTGTTCAACCAACAACAAGTGCTGCCCGCTCAAAACTCAACACAACTATCCTCGAACAAGGTGTTTTAATGAGCCAACCTTCACTCAACCAAATGTTTCCATTCGGTGGTATGCTTAACAATGTTCTTCTTAACCGCGGTATGTTCAACCCATCAGTTCAATTAATTGGTGGTGGTTCATCTGACCAAACATGTGTTAACGCTAACTTACTCAATGATATGTTCTCAGTAACATATGCTGAAATGGAAAGAAGTGGCAAAGTTTTAGTTGAAGAAGATAAACAAAAGATTACAGCTGCTATCCAAAAGATTGCCAACCTTGAAAAACAATTAATAAGAATCCTTGAAGACTTCAAACTCTTTAGCAAACTTAACGCTGCTTTAAGTGTTGGTGGCACAGTTTCAGTTGACCCAGTTACCCTCAAAGAAGTTGTTACATCAGCTGAAAACCAAGTTTCAACTGAAGCAATGAACAACCTTAGCTCATGTGCTTCACAAAACATTGGTGAACAAACTCAACTCATGTCAGATCTTATATTCAAAGTTCAACGTTCATTAGTTGAACTCTTATCAAAGGGCTACTCTGGAAATCTCTCACAAGCACGCCAATAAATTTTAATAAAATTTTTATTAAATATAGTTAATTTTTTTTGATTATTTTTATAAATTATTATAAAATAATTTATGAATATAATATATAATGACAACATCTTTTTACGACGACATTAGTCCATTTTTCTCCAATGATGGTAGAGGTGTACAATTTGTTCACTTTAATTATAAAGGCAATGATTATGAATCATCTATAAATTCACAAAATAATGTTGATACAATTATGGGAGAACCTATCTTCCAATTAATGATTTCAAATAATTATTTAAAAAAAACAGATGACCAAAATAATAATGATATACATCAAGATTTTGTTGATTTTATTATTAAAACAGCATTATCCCATAGAAATCTTGATAAACCATCAACTAATATTCCTGATATCATGAAAAATATTAATACAGTTGATGAAAATTTAGAAAAGATTCCTGATATTGAATTTAGAAATTTTTTATCACGTGTATTAATTTATTTACTTAGATTAACAAAAAATAAACAAGCATTACCAAATTTAAAAAGTAAAAAATTATTAGATGAAATGATTAGATTAAATGGTAATAAATTACCTGATTTTATTATTCCAATTATGAAAACTGTTATAGGTTCATATAAAATCTATGAATCAGATGCAACTTATTTAAAAACTGTAATTATTCCTTCAATTGTAAATGGTATAGTTAATACTGTTATTGAAACTAATAATGATAGTCTATTAAAAACATTATTAACACCAGGAAATTTTAATAAAATCCTTAAATCATCTAATTATACTAGTATATTTAAGACTATTTTAATGGATAAACTTCTTGAATCTCTCAAAGAATCAGTCAAAGCAGCTGTCCCAACAGGATTAAAAATATTATCTACAACAGGAACATCATCCTCTTCTGTTTTTGATAAAATAAAACAATTAAAAAATCTCAATCAAAATGCTCGTAAATTTTATTTAGCTAACTTTGTTATATTACAAAGAAATTCAGATGGTTCAGAAAGTTTATTTTATGATTTAGATAAAACTGATGATATGTCAAAAGATTTACGCTTAAATTTTAAGAAAACACCATCTAATAAATTAAGAACAGTATTCAGTAATACTTTACCATTAATTCCATCATCATGTGAAAAATTATTTTTTACTGATAATTCAGATAATGTTAAATCAATTAGTTTATCTAATTTAAGTGAAAATGATAGAAAGCATATACTTAGAATTATATACGACCACGTTTATTCTTCTGGTAATGTATTTAAATTAGTAATTAATGGAAAGGAAAATTCATTTAGTGTTAAAACAACTCATCCAACACATAGTAACTTTCAAGTTAATTATAGTAAATTAATATCATCAGTTATTAACAATTATGGTAAACACCCAAGAAATACATTTGATAATTTTGATGATTTATTTTTAGATATGTCAACCGATATTCTTTATAAGAAAGATAATAATGGATTATTCCGTCAAGTTGATGAAACAACAAAAATGTATTATGATTCTTCTAAATTTAATACAGATATCGATAATAATTGCTATGGCACATATATTAATGACCCATCCACTGATTGTGGTATAGCAAAAGTATTATTAAATAATGCTCCTGAAAATCTAGTTAGATATTTATCTACATTTAAAAATGAAACATTATTTGATGTTGCTAAAACTGATATTCAAAATATCAATCCTGAAATTATGAAAAATATTGTCAATACATTCGGTTTTGTTATAAGAAAAGAAAGTGATGGTGTTTATAGACCTATGGGATTTAATGAATGGATTAATTCATCAAGAGTAAGTGCAGATATAAAACAAGTAGTTGCTAATAATAAAAAATTATCTATATATTTATCTGAAATACTTAATATTCTTAGAAAGAATCCAGTTTTATTTAATGAAAATGTACCATTAGCAAATCCATCACATCCTAATATTGGATTAAGTTTATTTAACACTCCACTTAATATGGAACGTCCTAAACGTAATATTGATTTATCATCAATGATATTAAGAACAAATGGTGAACAAAAAGTTGAAATGCCATTTTTTCTTAATTTACAAAATGTTGGATTTCAAACTGGTGGTGGTATTATGAATGAAAATAATTCAGATAAAATTAAACAAATGTTTAATCAATTATTTATGCAATTAGAACATAATGGTAAAGAATTAAAGAAAGAAGATAAAGAACGCATCAATAAAGTAGTTGAAACAGCAAGTAAACTTGAAGCTCAATTAAATCAAATGTATGAAGAAATACAATTATATTCAAACCTTCAAGAAATGTTAAAAGATACTAATACAGTTGATTCAGTTGGTTTAACTGAAATACATGATGTTACAACAAATAAATCAAGATTAGAAGAAACAATGCAAAAAATAAGAGAAAAAATACAAAAGAATTTAGTTACCCAACAAAAAGTATTCCAAACATTATATTTAATTCATGACCCATTATTAAGATTAATTAGATTTTAAATATTTAATTGTGTGATTTTATAATAAATAATATCATTGTTTATTATAAATAAATGCCGGGCGGAACAATGCAATTGGCTGCATATGGTATTGAGGATATGTTTTTAACAAACGACCCTCAAATAACTTATTTTAAAATTGTATATAGAAGACATACTAATTTCACAATAGAAGAAATTAGGCAAAATTTTATTCAAATATCTGATTTTGGTTCAAAAGTAACAGCCAGCATATCAAAAGTTGGTGATTTAATGGAAAAAACAACTTTAGTTATAAAATTGCCAAAAATTAATTCTTTTAATGATGGAATAAGTCAAGTTGCTTGGGTTAAAAATATTGGTTATAGAATAATTAAAAGTATATCAATTGAAATTAATGGTAGAACTATAAGTAGAAATTATGGTGAATGGATGTATTTATGGAATGAAATATTTTCTCCACTCGATAATAAAATGAATAAATTAATTGGTAATATAGATGAGTTAATAAATTTTACATATAGTAAAGATGAATATATATTATATATTCCTTTACAATTTTGGTTTAGTAGAAATTCAGGTAATGCATTACCTTTAGTTTCTATGATTTATTCGGATATTAAAATTAATTTAGAAATAAATTCTCTTGATTATTGTCTTAAAATAACTCCTACACATTATATTAAATGTGATGCTGACATAGTTAATTTTACTAAATATGAAAGAATTATACAAACAATTGATGGTCAAGAAAATATAGGTGAATTTTTATATTATGATATTAATGAAAGAAGATTATATTATTATTTAATAACTAAAAATAATTTTCAAAGTATTCCTTATGGCACAGTTAATACTAATAAATATAATATAGTTGGACAAATATCTAATTTTATATGTAGTCCATATACACAACAAACAGTTACTAAAGTTATTACACCTCAATCATATGCTTTAAATAAACTTACAAATTTACATTTGGGTGATACTTTCTTATTAGTAAATTATGTATATTTAGATGACGAAGAACGTATGAAATTTGCACAATCAAAACATGATTATTTAATAGAACATATATATTATACAGAAAATAATGAAGTTACTGGTCCAACTGAATTAATTAAAGTTGATGTGGATAATCCATGTAAATATATGTTATGGGTTTTACAACAACAATATGTATATAATTCTAAAAATTATAATGATTATACTGATGGTAATAAAAATAATTTAATAATAGATGAAACATTATTACTAAATCAAAAAGAGAGATTAACATTTAGAAATGAAAAATACTTTTCTTTAGTTCAACCATATGAATATGCAAGAAATTCTCCACCACAGGGTGTTAATATGTATTCGTTTGGTTTAAATCCTAATTCAACACAACCAAATGGAACTTGTAATATGAGTAAAATAGAATCGATTGAAATAAGAATGAGAACAAAACCAGTATTAAGCACTAATAATATGGGTATATGTAGAGTTTATTGTGAAACTTATAATATTTTAAGAGTTGCAAATGGTTATGCTGGGGTTATTTTTGAAAGATAAATTATATTTATCGTTTCAAAAACAAACCTCTATATTTATTAAAATATATCGTGTAATCTTCGATAGAATTATTTTTGAGTTATAAAAGCGGGAGCAATAAAACCACTCATTACACGCATTACTTGATATGTCATTGACCAATATTCTATTTCTAATTCTAAATTATATGTTTCCATCATTGATATTATTTCATCTGTTAAAACATGATCAACACTTAAATCTTCAATAACACTTAAATTTGCTGTTCCACTTGGTTGATATAATCTAGGGAATAAACTAAATGAATATAATCCTTCACCATCATCTAGTGTACCTAATCCACATTCATATGGAACTACTGAATTAAAATAATTATAATCTCCTTCTTGTCTTAAATTACCATTAAAATTAAATCTTGTTTTTACAATAAGTGGAATTTTTTTTACAAATGGAAAATATGTTACAAAATCAGTATTCGTTGTTTCATTACGATAGTTTGCAACATTATAATTTAATATTTCATATCCATTTTTATTCCAATTTAATATATCATTATTTTTTATTTTTACTCTCCATAAAATAAATTTAGTTGGGTCACTAAAATATAATTTAGTATTAATTGTCTTATTAATAATTTTATTATATTTATATGAATGTATTCCACCATAATTATATTTTTCAACTAAAAATTCTAATTTAGAAGCTGCAATTCTCAATCTTTCTTCTTGTTCTAAATAAACATAATCAACAATAAATGAGCATTTTACTTTTGGTTCTTTTTCTATATATGAATATGGTGCTAATATTAATAATTCTAATATATTTTTTAATTTAAAAGTTATATTTATATCTGAATACAATATATTTGTTAATGGTAATGAATTAAAATGTGTATTTTTAGTAAACCAAAATTCAACTGGTAAATATATCGATATATTACTTTTATCCTTATTATTATATGTATATAATTCTATTCTATTACCTATCAAATAATCGCGACCTCTTTTATGATTTTCAGTCAAAAATAATTTTTGCATTAATGAAAATAAATTTGGATTATGTGATTCAAATACTTCATTATTAATTTCCAAATTAAAATATTCAAATAAATAATATCCAAGTTGTTTTACCCAAGAATATGATGGTGCTATTCCAGAAATCATACCATTGATTACAACATCTAATTGTGATTCTTCATATACCAGTGAATTTGGAATTATGTTTCTAATTGGAAAATATGGAGCTGTTCTTTGATTTTTATAAGTAATTTCTGTATTTGTTGGCAATGTTCCATTATAATAAATTATTTTACTAATAATGTTATAATAATTTGTTTTGTTATTTAATAAATAATTCTGGACATAAGTATTATATAAATCAATTGTTGTATAATTATATTTTAACAAAAAGTTACCATCACTATTAAATATTAAATAATTAATAAAATATTCATATAAGTTTATTTTTCTTTCAAAACTATTATATAAGTTTAAGAAATTAGGGTCTTTATATAATATATTTGTTAAATTCGCTGTTAAACTTAAATATTTTGAATATAAATTATTACGTTCACTTAATGTAAAATATGTATATGATTTATATAGATTTGGTTGATTAGTAATATTAAATGGATTTGATGTTTTTTTAAAATTGTTAAATATATCTTTTAAACTCCATAAATCTATTGATGATAATCCTGTATCATAACTATTATATAACATATCACCACATAAATAGTAATTATTGACTAATAATTGTTTTGTTGGTTCTATAATATCAGTTGTTACATATGCATCTGTAACTGTAAAAAAACTATTATAATAATCAACAGTTGTTGAAACAGTATTAAAACTCATATCTAATGAAAATTTATTTTGTATATCTAATAAATATCTTAAATAATTATAAGAAGCATCATATAATATTAATTCATTTTGCAATAAAGTTGATGTTTCTGTTAAATTACCACTACCATCTACTAATTTATTCATACTTGAATCATATATAACATTTTGAAAATCAAAAAAGTCATATCCATTTCTAACAGGTATTGTATCATTTAATCCTGTTTGATTATAATAATAATAATTTAATTGTTGTTTTTGTGTATTATCTAATCCTGATAAATCATAAATTATTTGTATTCTTGGATAATAATCATTTGTATCTGCATTATATTTTTTGATTGATTTACCTGATACATCTGAAAAATAATGATATGGTATAAATTGTCCAGAAGCATCAACTGCTTGTATTTTTTCATCAAATTTATCATATAAATTATCCATAGATAAACCTAAACTTGTTTCATAATATGATTTACTTAAACAAATATCATTATAAAATTCGTTATAGAATCTTGTATTATCTTTAATTAATGAAGAATATATAGATGCTGGAGCATAAATAAATTTAGTTATATCATTATTATTTATTGTTTGAACATTTATTGGGTTCGATGACGAATCTTGATAATATAAATTTTGTGAATATTTATATTTTTGAGTTACATAACTAATATATGATGAATTATTAATATTACTTGAATCAAATACATTATCAAAATCAAATCGCATATATTGGTCTAATACCAAATTAATTTTTTCAAATAATTTAACTTTTAATGCACTTGATAAAGAAGTAAAATTACTTCCATTCTTTATTATTCTATAATATTCTCTTCTATATTCTTCAATTATACCCCTACCATTTGGAACAAAATATATTTTGTTATCTATAACAAATGGATAATTCTTTTCTGGTCTAACTAATTTAAATAATGAAAATTTATTAGTATCAACTAAATATGCTGATGCATATGCATTTATAAAATCTGAATCTGCAATATTTAATCCTGAACCATCTGAAAATACAACATTTTCTAATATTCTTTTGTATAACTTTGTTTTATTAAAAGATATATCTAATATATCCTTTGTATATCCTACAGGATCATACGTATTATCTGTTAAATCTATTTGATTTAATTGTGGTGTAGTTAACCCCATATTTGCAATATTATTATTTACTGCATTTGGTATATCATCTATTAAATATAATGGTAAATAATTTAATATACCCATCTTTTCTAATACATTTTGATTTAAACTTACTTCCATTAAAGTAAATACAACTTCATTATTATAACGTATTGTTCGAAGTAATGCTTTAAATTTTGTATTAACAAATGATAAAAAGCTCCATAAACTATAATCATTTAAATAATCATTAAAAGTAATACTTTCTATTGTTTTTCCTAAATTAATAATAAAATTATTAAAATAAGATATTATTTCATCTTTAAAATATATATTTGGAGTTAAAATTGTATTAATATTATCTATAAAATTATCAATTAAACCTAATGATGATGGTTGAATAACTGTAAATAATCTTGAATCTGCTTGATACGTATTTGATATATATGTAGTAAATGTATTATATATACCAAAACGAAAATGTGCGCTATTTTTAAAATATGCATCCCGCATTATTTTAACAATTATTGAATATAAATTATAATTGTCATACAAGTTATCATATACATTATTAATTAAATAAGATTTAATATTATTTATTGTTGTATCATCATAAATATTATCATCTGGTAAAGATGCTAGATATTTATATAATAATTTATAACTATCAAATTTCTTATAATAATCTAATCTTGTAGGATTTCCATGAATATTTAAATATTGATAATTAGTTGTATTATATAATTTATTAAAAGTATCTGTATAGTAATCCCCTATATTTTTATCTAAATATCCAATAGATGTTGGTATTTTTATCTCATTTAACAATGCATAAAATGTATAAATATGTTTTAAATTAATTTGATTTGCACTAGCATCAACATTTGGTTGTATTATTAAATTTAAATATTCATCATACATTCTATCTCTTATGTAAAGAGGTGTAACAAAATTTTCAGATATATCAACATCTAATTTATAACACTTTAAAACCTCAAACATACCTGATAAAATAATTGTTGTATCAGATAAATATGGTGTTCTAAGTATTTTTGAACCACTTCCATCATAAATATAATTATTACTTGCATCTAATTTATATTTTTTCTCAACTCTATATCCCGACCCATCTATTAAATAATTACCACTTTGATCTAAAACAAATAAACCATAACCATATTCATATATATATTTTATATATTCATCTATATTTATAATATCATTTGATATATCAGTAAATTTTTCATTCATTAAATCTAAGTTTTCAGTTATACTTCCTGTATATGTTCCATCTATATTTCTTTCAATTATATTATCATCTACATATGCAAATTTTTCTGTATAATTATTTGGAGTAATATTTGTTATCAAATTATTTAATTTTAAATAAATTTCATTTTTATTTGTATAAAAAGATGTATCATTAAATATTTTATTTATTTTTTTTGTAATTAATATTTTTGTATATCCATTTAATGTATTATAATAATTTATGCCATTTTGAATATCATTATAAATTTTATAATATGTATTATATATATTTACTCTGCTTTCAATTGCATCATAAATAACTGGTTTTAATATATTTTTATAAGTATTTTGAGTAATTATATTTGCATCTGGAATTGTATTTGACCAAATAATATCAAACTCTAATAATACATTTTTTATATTTTTATTTGTTGGTTTTAAATATGTAACATTAAAATTACCTATATCTATTCTCATTAACATATTACTTATACAATCGCCTTTTTTCTCAATATAATATTTTCCAACATTCCCAAACTTTGAAAACTTTTGCACAACACAATTACTCTGTGAAATAGTAAAATTTGTATGTCTTCTATACACACATTTAAACATTGTTATACTCGGGTCACCTGTTAAATATACGGTATCTATACCAGTTAAAACTAATTGTAATATTCCACCGGTCATTAATTAAAATATGAATATAATATTTAATTAATAATACTTCTTAAGTGGAAAATATATTTTTTATATTTTTAACTATTATTATGTTGGATAAAATTGCTTATGCTGCTGAAAATGCCAATGCAGCATAACCGATTTTTATTAACTTTTGTTTTAAAAATTGCTTATGCTGCTGAAAATGCCAATGCAGCATAACCGATTTTTATTAACTTTTGTTTTAAAAATTGCTTATGCTGCTGAAAATGCCAATGCAGCATAACCGTTACTTAAACGTAATATATTATAACAAATTGCATACATTTTAAAATATAAATTTGTAGATACTATTAAATCATCACCACTTCCAAAAACTATATCCGGATTTACTTCTGACAAATAATAATAAAATGCATTTGCATCTAATTCAAAATTAAATGCAACATCTTTTATTCTACTTAAATTCATTGAACCACTTGGTTGTAATTCTTCTGGTGCTAATGAATTAGAATATATATTTACCCCATCTAATGGTGTTCGTGTATGATGTTGATAAGGTTGTATATAATTATAATATTGCCATGAACCAACAAATTTATTTATTTTTTCATCACCATTTAAACTTATTGATGAACGTATCATTGGATTACCAGATTTTGTATATGTATATAATGTAAAATTATTAAAATCACCCATATATTTCCCATAATCATCATTTCTATATATTTCTTTTTGAAAAAACCATATAAACTCCTTGCACGGATGTTTCATATTTAAATGATAAATAAAATTAGAAGTATCTATTATTTGATATTCTATTTGTGTAGTTTCAATTAAATATTCATGCGATGATTGAGCAAATTTTCTTCTTTCTAAACCATCTAAAAATACATAATCTATTAATAAACTACAATTTAAATAGTAATTCTTATCATTCCATAAATCTTCTAATGTATAATCATATAAAGTTAAATTTTGAATTGTTCCGCAGTTATTTAAATTTTTAAATTTAATCTTAAATACAACTTCCGAATGCTGTGATGCAACTAATGGAAAAGCAGAACCAATATTTTTAGTAAACCAAAATTGAAAAGGAATATATAAAGTATATGCTGGTTTTTTATTTGCATCAAATGCATATAAACTTTCAATATTACCAATCATTTTATTATATATTTCATCTTTTGTATTTTTATTTTTTAATTGATAATAAATTTCTAATAATTCACCATCAGTTCTATCAATAAATTCTCCTCCTGTATATATATCAATATATTCAATTATACTATGACCTATATTTTTATTCCATGAAAATTTTAAATTTTGCAATAAATCAATTTGATATTGTTTATATGCAGTATTATATAAATTAAAATAGTATTGTTGACATTTTACACTTGTTTGTATCGAGTTTTCTGCAATACTATATATACTTGCAATTATATTTGTATTTGTTGATTCTACAGATAATATATCTTCTGTCATTGCAAATATATTTGATGTTTTAATATAGAACTTTATTAATTCTGGTAAATTTACATTATATAAGTTTTCAAAATTTAATTTTGCTGTTTGTCCTGCACCATTAATTAATATATCTAAATTATTTTTAATATCTGTTGTTGATATTCCAGTTACTTTATAATCTCTTAATATACTTCTATAAGCAGCAGTATTATATTTCATAAAATCTATTACTTTATTATAATTAGATAAAAGTGTTGCATCTAAAGTAGGAGTTGTTGTAGTAAATTCAAATTCATTAAATGAAAAATAAGTTTCTGGTATATCAATTGTTAAATAAGTTTTACTCATTAAATCACCTATCCTTGGAACCATTATTTCTATTTGTTCTCCAAAATTTGTATGAATATTTGGAGATACTACAACAGATTCTACTGAAAAATTTGTATATCTTCTATATGCAATTTTAAAAAAAGTTATTTGGGGTGCTCCCGTTAAATATAAATCATTACAT
>JACCDO011221102.1_pt1 | contig 26095 bp, 17 predicted proteins | sample 7446101 | NCBI WGS metagenome assembly JACCDO01 (sample SAMN15323440, study PRJNA562643) | freshwater metagenome | isolation source: river surface water | place: USA:Blue River Watershed | collected 2017-08-16 | reverse complement strand
TTATTACTGTGCACACCACACCTATTTAACATTAAACATTATTATAAATAATATAATGTATGATTAGAAGACACCGAAAGCTTGAGTTTACAATGTGTTCAACTGCTGCCGACTTAATTCTGAAGTACCTACTAAAATATCATGTGTGTAATTCGTGCTTAAAAACGATACTATTTATTTATTCGCCTGCCTCGCAACAAGAGATATAAGCAAGGAATACTTATAATGAGCTCGTTTGTTGCAATGAAAAACCGATCCCGGATCCGGTCTATTTTTCCTGTGTGGATTTTCGATGAGTCATCGCTCACACCATCACGACACTTAGATAACTCTCAACATGGCCTCATTTGCTCAGTTTGGTGCTATCAACTTCCAGGTTTGACTCAAAGCATTTCTTATATGCATTCACTCACTAACTGCTTCTATATTTTATAGAATCCAGTTCCATCAGACATCGATGTTTCGCAATCCATTACACCAGTTCCAATTGGATTAATTGCTGAATCATATGGTGTTTTACCAGAGGAAATTGATTTATACGGTAAAGTTAAAGCAAAGATTTCATTAGATGTACGTAAGAGACTTGCGCATCAAAAAGATGGTAACTATATTGTTGTAACTGGTATTAACCCTACACCGCTTGGTGAAGGTAAATCAACCACAACAATTGGTTTAGCTCAAGCTATTGGTGCACATCTTGGTAAGAGAGCTATTGCATGCATCCGCCAACCATCCCAGGGTCCAACCTTTGGTATTAAAGGTGGTGCTGCAGGTGGTGGATATGCTCAAGTCATTCCTATGGAAGAGTTTAATTTGCATCTTACTGGTGATATTCATGCTATTGGCGCATCAAACAATTTAATGGCTGCTGCTATTGATGTTAGATTATTTCATGAGTCGCAACAAAAAGATCTTGCATTATTCAATAGACTTGTTCCTGAAGAAAAGGATGGATCACGCGAATTTTCCTCCATCATGTTAAGAAGATTACAAAAATTAGGCATCAATAAAACAGATCCTAATGAGTTAACTGATGAAGAGAAAGGTGCGTTCGCCCGTTTAGACATTGATCCTTCAACTATTACTTGGCAACGTGTTTTAGATGTCTGTGACCGTTTCTTACGTGGTATTACCACTGGTAGAGGTCCAGCGGAAAAATTCGAACGTGAAACTGGATTTGATATTACTGTTGCTTCTGAAATCATGGCCGTCTTAGCTTTAACCACCTCCTTAGCAGATATGAAAGAGAAATTAGGTAATATGGTATTTGCCATGAGCAAAAGTGGTGTAGCATTAACTGCTGATGATCTAGGTATTACTGGTGCGTTAGCTGTGTTAATGAAAGATGCCATTATGCCAACTATGATGCAAACAGTAGAGCGCACACCAGTTCTTGTTCACGCTGGTCCTTTTGCTAATATTGCACACGGTAACAGCAGTATTGTTGCTGATCAAGTTGCGTTGAAATTGGTCAATGAAGATGGTTTCTGTATCACAGAGGCTGGATTCGGTGCTGATATTGGTATGGAGAAGTTCTTCGATATTAAATGCCGTTACTCTGGTCTTACACCACAATGCGCTGTAATTGTTGCTACCGTTCGTGCATTGAAGATGCATGGTGGCGGACCTAAAGTTGAGGCTGGTAAGCCATTACCTTTTGTATACAAGGAAGAGGCTTTAGACCTTGTTAAAGCTGGTTGTGCCAACTTACTTCACCATATTAAAAATATTGGAAAATTTGGAGTACGCGCTGTCGTTGCTATTAATAGATTCTCCTCTGATACTGAAGCTGAATTAAATTTAGTCCGTGATTTGTGTATGGAAGGCGGTGCTTTTGCTGCCGTAATAGCAAATCATTGGGCAGAAGGTGGCAGAGGTGCAGTTGATCTTGGTAAAGCAGCTATGGCCGCGTGCTCAGCTGCAAGATCCGAGCCATCTACGTTCAAATTCTTGTATCCATTAGGAGAGCCATTAAAGGTTAAGATCGAAATTATCTGTCGTGAAATGTACGGTGCTGATGGAGTGGATTACTCCGAATTAGCCTCAAAGCGCTTAGATGATTACACTCGCTCTGGATTCAGTAACTTACCTATCTGCATGGCCAAGACTCAGTACTCTTTGTCTACTGATCCTGCTGCTAAGGGTGTACCAACTGGATTCAAAGTCCTTATCAGAGATGTACGTGCAGCTGTTGGAGCTGGATATATATACCCAATTGCCGGTGACATCATGACTGTTCCTGGTTTACCAACAAGACCTGGTTTCTACGACGTGGACCTAGACTGTGCCACTGGACGTGTCATTGGTCTATTTTAATTCGAAACAAAAATAAATGTATTAATTACAATATAAATATGAATTTTTCTCGTTGATTACCTGGCCCATTTTGCTTGACCATCGCTATAATCTGTGCCTCGTGCCTCCTCTTTATACCTGTTGTCCTTCTGTGTTTCCATGTCTGCCTTCACATTTGATGTGAAATTTTTGATAAAGCCCACTAGCTGGATTAATAAGAATTGAATTTTGGTTATAATTCCAAATTGCTTGTCTAGTCGAAGCAATAATGCAAATGCGTTGGATAAAAACACGTTGAGTTTTTCCTTCAATCCTACCTCCGAAGCCGCGGATAATATGTGCGACATACACCTATTTAAACTAAAACCTAAAAATCGAAGAAGATCACCTTTTGTGTCTTTCAACGTGCCTAAATATCCAAAGAATGCTGCACCAGAGATTGCTCCGATCCAATTTGGAAATAGTGGAATAGGCTTTACACACGCCCAACCTATCCAACCTCCTGCTAATACTATTCCTATCAGTGCACTCATCATATTAAATGGAACATCATTTGTATTAGGTCGTGGTGAGTAACTCCATGGATTTTCACTAGCTGGAAATATAGCTCGATTCTTTAACATTAAAACGGCTTGGAATTGTTTGGTAAATTGAAGGAGAAATGTACTAAATTTTGCTCTACGAATTAATAATATTAAAAATATGCCTAAAGCCCTGGATAAATTACCAAAATTATTTCTTCTAGGAATATAACAACCAATACAAGAAGCTGAACCAATGACGAGTGGGATCATGCGGTGGCTTGTGCCTAATAACATATTAGCTAATAAAATTGAAAGCATTCCAGAGCACAATGCGGACGATGCTGACACAACAACGCGAGATGTAAATGTATTAGTATACGATGTGATTATATCCGTCGGTTCTCTACCTGCTGGGTAAGGTGGTCTATCTGCTGGATACGGAGGAGGATTCTCATTACTATTGTCGTACATTTCGTTGCGATAATTCTTGTCTCTGTTATATGCTTCATCATAATTATTTCCAGTTTTGTATGTATTTACATTATTTCCACTATTTCTTCTATTGTTATTACTTTCCCCTTGGCTTGTGTAGCCACTTGATCCCTCTTTATCGGCATTTCCTTGAGAGTAATAATCTCTGTTGTCATCTTCTCCTGGATATTTTGATGGCACATTTAATAGAAATAAGGCACTTAGTTTGCTGAAGCGTCTATCATGCAAATGATTGGCATAGCCAGGGCAAGATAGCCACAGGAGACACAGCAGCCACAAGAGACGGTGCATGATTAGCTATCTGTTGGCAAATTAAAATTTTTGGATAGTAGGTACCGCCTTTCAGACGTACGTTTGAATAAAAATATTACATACAATAAAATACTATTTCGAGGAGCACGGTGATGCTGGATGCACTTTACACCTACGACTTGAATGCATAAGAAAGCATGATTCGTACTACAGATGCAACCGACTTGAGTAATAAACTCGTTACGAGAGTCAATACTGACAGCAACAAGACTATTTGACTCCGATGGTTTTGACTCTTTATTGGCTTAAAGTCCGATATTAAGTTTCCAATTGAGGAATCCCAAGATGTAATTGAATTATCAGATTTATCTTCAGTACTTACGACTACAGAAATCTTCTGCGGAAGTTTGTTACTTAATGAAAGCACTAGTAAATCAGCTAAATCGCCTATACTAATTTTACCTATTTATTTTTATGTATTTAGAGTTGAAAGTAATGTAGAATATTGATTTATAAACCTGGTAGTTTTAATTTTATATTAGAGTCGCCTTGAATTAATAATAATTTACGATTACTTTCCTCTGCTGTAGGCTCGTCTCTGATTCCAGTTGGTCTTACAACTGTATAGTCTAATCCACTATTACGAATAGAAATTTCACTTTGTTCATGCCACTTGATAGTCATCGATAATAGTAGATTGAACAAGGCGATAAAAGGATTAAAAATTACTGGTCGACCAACCAACGCACCCGTTATTCTAATAAGCTTTTTAACATTATTCTTCTTCATACTTTGTAATATATTCAGCGTGCCTATGTAATTCACTTTGTATGGGTGGTTTTCCTCAAGCATATTTAATGGTGTGAAGATATCTGTAATTTTAGATAATCGGGGAGGTTTAGCACCATGTACTGCAATTACATTCGTGATACCCACCATTGCCTTATCTAAGCTATTTGAATCAAGAACATCACCTTTACATGTTTCGAGCAATGGACTGTTGGTCAATGAAGGTAAACAGGTAAAATTATCGGATCTATGCAGAACTCTTGTCTTCACTCCCGCATTAATTAATTTAGCTACAACCGATCTACCTACTCTACCGCTTGAACCTATGACAAGAGTTCGTTCGGAGTTTATTGATGGTATCCAGAGTGAGAAAGAAATAAGTAACAACAAAAACTCTCGATACATCCTTTTTTCTTAAATTATTACTTGATGATGGTATTTTATCGAGACGGCCCCATATTCACCGGTTATATTCGGGCTCCTGCACTTTATCTTATTGTATGTTAAGCCTTACTAACTTGGGAGCACGAAATGATAAAGGTTTTAAGATCATCAAAGCTATTAATCATCCTAGTTAGTGATGATCCGGATTAATTAATCTATAATTTCTTTATCGCTGGGTTTATCGCGACACGTTTATCTACGTGTTTCTGTCAACAAGCTAGTACACTAGAAGACCAGTCTTCTCCTCTTCTTCTTTATTTGTTATGGGACCGGTCACAGTGTTCAATGACATACGACCAAAAGGACCATTAAGAAAAAGAAGAGTTACGACTTGCATGATGAGGGTTAAGCTTTTGGTCTTGGCGCTCGTTGTGGTATCCTTGCAGTGTTTAGCAGCATGGAGCTATCGGTTGATAGCAAAAAAAGTTGTTTTACGCATGAGTAGTAGTGAAACAAGTACTAGTAATAATGCTGCAACTGGTAGTAAACCTGTGAGAGTTTACACACCTAGAGGAACAACGGGTATTACTAGCACACCATCAACAACTGGAGGTCAGCCTGTGCGAGTATATCAACCTCGCTCGGGTAATCCTATACAAACTAAACCTGGTTCTTCAGGACCTACAAGATCATATAATCCAACCAGAAATAATGAAGGACCACGTGACACACGAGACAGAGGCGATGGAGCTACAGTATTACTAAAATATCCACAATTATTGGTAAGGTACAGAGTACCCAGAGAAAAATCAGACTTTAAAAAACAATTGGATGAATTACAAAGTACATTTAAAGAGCAATCAGATAGTGCCAGAGGAAACTGGAATGATGATAGAAATAGCAAATATGGTGGTGGTAGTAGTTTTTATGAAGCATTTGAACCTCCACCAGTTACAGATAGTAGGAAAAAAGGTCTTAAAAAGAATGAAGACGGTCTTCGAAGAAATGGTGGTGATAGTGAAAGAGAGAATAAAAAAAGTAGACGAAATGTCAATAACGATGAAGAGTTTGATGAAGAAGATTTGTATGAAGACGACGACTCAAGTAGCAATTATGTAGTAGAAAGTGACTATTATGGTGATGAGGGCACTAATCTTAACTTGGCCGATGTACCTATTGATTCGTTGAGATCAATGGAATTAGAAGGATTTTCGTTAGAAGATATTCAAATGGCAGTATATGGTGAATTCGGTATAAAAACGTCGATCGGGGCGATTAAGAAGAGACTTAATGATGCAGTAAATGAAAAGAAAAGTCGTAAGCGTACTGGTAAAACACGTCGTGATCGTCAAAAAGCGAAACAATCTAAAATTATGGCAGCAAAGGACAAAGGTCTCGTGCTACCTGAAGGTAATACAATACAAATTACAGAGCTGGCTAGTCTCATGGAGGTAGGCGGCGGTGAAATTGTCAAGTATTTAATGATGAACAAAGGCATGATGATAGCAATAACACAACCCATCGACATCAGACTAGCGAAGGAAATTGTCACTACATTTGGTATAAAATTAGCAAGTGACAATAATGATGACGACGATGAGGAGGACGAAGAGGACGAGGATGACGATGCACTGGAAGAGGTGACAGCTGATGGCACTGTGGTAGAAAGAATATCGAGACCACCAGTCGTGACAATAATGGGCCACGTCGATCACGGCAAAACATCCTTACTTGATAGTATCCGCAAAACTCAAGTCGCTGCCAGTGAAGCTGGTGGTATTACACAGGCTATTAGTGCGTTCAAAGTGAAAGCGCGAGATGAAGAATATGTTACATTCATTGACACACCAGGACATGCTGCATTTAGTGAGATGAGAAAACGCGGAGCTAATGTGACGGATATAGTTATATTAGTTGTAGCTGCGGATGATGGTATAATGGAACAAACAAAAGAATGTATTGCCGCCGCAAAAGCAGCACACTGTCCAATCATAATAGCAGTGAATAAAATCGACAAAGAAGGCGCTAATCCACAGCAAATTATGACGGATTTAATGAGTTATGATTTGTTAACTGAAGAATTTGGTGGCGACGTGCAATGCGCCTTAGTATCAGCAAAGCAAGGAACTGGAATTGTAGAATTGCTTGATAAAGTGCTGTTACAAACTGAAATTATGACGCTAAAGGCGCCAATAGATTGTCGCGCGGAAGGCACGGTACTAGAAGCTCGAATTGACAAAGGTTTAGGTGTTGTTGTATCTGCATTGGTACAAAAAGGCACACTAAGGATAGGAGACTATGTGTTAGCTGGTCCTTCGTGGGGTCGCGTTCGAAGATTATTGAATGATCAAGGAGCTGACATGAAGGAAGCAAGTCCGTCTACCCCTGTTCAAATTGTTGGATTAACGACTGTTCCTGGAGCAGGTGATTCATTTAGTGTTACGAAGAACGAGAACGATGCAAGAGAAGTAGCTGAATCAAGACAAAGATTAGCCAGACAGGCTAGTGGCTCACAAGCATCTGCACTGATTAAAGCACAAGCAACGTCCTTTGCTGCAGGATCCCTCGAGAATAAAGAAATTATGAAGGTACCAATTATTATTAAAGGTGACGTCGCGGGTAGTGTGGAAGCATTATGTTCGTCTATTAATGCATTAGTCATGGAAGATAGTGAAGCTGTGTGTAAGCCTGATATTGTCTTCTCTGGTGTTGGTCCTGTAACATCATCGGATGTTGCAATTGCTGCAGTATCGAAGGGTAAAGTACTGGCATTCAATGTGCAAGCCAACTATAATGCTATGGAAGAAGCGCGAGCTAGTAATGTCGAAATAGGTTATTATAATGTAGTATATGATTTGCTAGATGAATTAGAAGCCAAGATTAAAACTACCTTGGCACCTCCACCTCCAGGTACGCTGGTGGGTAGAGCTGAGGTTAAAAAAGTATTCAAGATAGGTAAAGTAGGTAAAGTTGCTGGTTGTACCGTCATTGAGGGTATGATTAAAATGGAGTCTAATGTGCGCATTATGAGGGGTAAAAGGAATCCCGTTTACTCTGGCAAGTTTACCTCAGTGAAAGTGGTGAAGGATGCTGTCCAAGAGGTTCCAGAAGGAAGTGATTGTGGTTTATCATTTGAAGATTATCAAGATTTTGAAGAGGGTGATATCATTGAGTGTTTCATTGGTGGAGATGGCGAGAATCAATCGTGAAAATAATTTTTTAATTTGTATTTTTTCAGAAAACCTATATCTTTATTTGAATCCACACATTTTGAGGGACGGAAAACTTTTTGATTTGCTTTTGTACTTTGTTATTTGTTGCTTTTAAAACATTTCGATGTTTTGTTTCAAGTTAATTTTACTTTCTACTTCACAATTTTATATGTCGCAATTGCTCCATATTTTTGTATAAATTCTGTTTCACTAATTACATCTTTTAATTCACCATTTACAACGCGAACCATTTTATTATCTTGCAGAAAGTTTAAGAAATATTTACACTTACAATCATCTTTATTCTTGTGGGGACACGTATTAAGGTAAGATTTTACATATCTTTCTCCATTTTGTAGTGACGCATACATTCTGTCATACGCTTCATTATTAACAACGCAGATTGGAGGGTTATAAGAGGACATTTTGTGTTTAAGTTCGCTTTTGTACTTGGTTTTGTTGCTTTTAACACTCCAAAAACTTCCATTTTCCGGTACTTTTTTCGTTTCTTCCTGCAAAACCTTAGCGACTTGCGATACCTTCGAGGGGTGTGATTTCGCGCTCATACAAAGGTAACTTCAATGATAATGATTTCAATCTGTATTGCACTAGAAGTGCTGTTTTAAATCAACTTATGGCTATGAATAGTAACAACAGAGATCATACGAGTGAGAAACTCCGAAAGTCGGTGTCATCGCTAACAGGAACATTGAGTGAACAGGAGTTCGAAATAGATAAAATTCTTGCTCGCGTAAGAGAAAGTGATCGGGAAGTGCTGCCAGATTATTTGCAAGCGTTTAAGCACGAGTATGATTCAATTAATACCAAAGTTAAATTACCAATGATAAATTTCGGTTCATCATTACCTGTTGGAACAACACCTGTGAATTCACCATTGGAGAAAGTGACAGAAAAAGATATTGCAAAAGCTGAAAAATATATGGCAATGGCAAAAGGATCCAGTTTTTATAAAATCATGTCAAATAAAATTGGAATTGATGACACAAATATCACTGATTCACCCAAAGCTTTGACAAGTACAACACCTAGTAAATTTGTTAAAAGAATGACTATGTTAGAAACAGCAAAACCTGTTCCTGTAGATGTGGACACCTCTTCAACCTCATTTTATAAGAAGGCTGAGTTGATACGAATGAGAAAAATGGAGCAGGCGGCAAGTATGGCTGCGATGAGTAGTGTCAGTGATGAATATAAGGGGAAAGGTAGTAGTAAGCCAAATACCGCGAATGGCAATTTCAATCAAGCAAAAATACCCGCTAAATTATCTCCTATCGCATTGCAATCTGAACTAGAGAATTATTTAGCAACAAAATTGGAATCTCCAATGAATTTTAACAATGATGTCAACCGACTCGCCATATCCGTGTCGAGTGAAAGTAAACGCAATAATATAATTTCCCCCGTTAGCAGTACTCCTACTAAAAATAATGCCTATAAAACACCCAAAAAGAATACAAAAAATGAAGGATTAGAATATAATAATATGAATCGTGGCAAATTATTGACCACTGAGGACTTGCTGGTGCCGACGGATGTGCTGAATCAGTACAAACCAACCTTGACAGAAACTGGCGAGTACTTCAATGAGAAGTTATTACACAATTATAACGAAGTCAAAAGTAAGTACGACGACAATTTGCTAGTAGAAGCAAAGAATACTGTCAAGAAGAAAGAATATTACGAGTCATTCGTGCACAACGTCTACGACGAGATAGGGATCAACCTAGATGCAAATGTCACTAGGAAGCGGCAATATGAAAAGGGATTCCGGTTTTTGGTCTATTTTGTTTATAAATTCAAGATTTCTGAAGCATTTCAATGGTTTCAAATACAAGTCAACAAGGCTACAAAAGCTCGTATTCTGCGTGCTGCAATCACCATCGCTCGTTATGCTCGTGGTATGATATCCCGGAGTATTGTACGAAAGATGAGGGAAGAAATAAAAGAAAAGTTAGAAGCCGAAAGAATGAAGCGAAGAAGAGAAAGAGCACAAAGAAATTTACGGAGATCAGTTCTGCTATGCTTCCTTCGCTCTGCAATTTCACGTTTAAGGAAACGAATAGCTGCGAAAAAAGCATTTTCTGTAACGGCTATCCAAGCACGTTATCGTGGCAATAAGTCCAGAAAAGAGAGTACCGAGTATATAGCTGAAGCAAAACGATTGCGACGCAGAGCAATAGTGATACAATGTGCATATCGTCAGCACTTGGCCCGCCGAAAACATATTGTTATGTATAAAATTAGTCTGGTCAATTGGATGCTGGAAGAGCGGCAGCGTGTTCGACAGATGAGTATGCAGTACATGTGCGTAGTTGGCGCGAAGATGTGCATTGTTCGCTATTACCGAAAGTTTAAAATAAGTAAAAATATCAAGAAAATTTTATATTGGAACCGTTTTGATTGCACGGTACTCCTTCAGAGCAAGGTGCGCATGTACCTTCAACGGAAGAAATATTTGAAAATCATTAGGTATCGCAGAAAGAATATTCAAAAACGAGTAGATGCATGTGTGACTATTCAACGACTACGACGTGGTTATGTGGCTCGCTCACTGTTTAAGGTAATGAAGCAAGAGAGTGCAGCAGCCAAGAAGAAGAAGTTACAACTTAAGAAGGACTTGTTAAAGCGATCCAAACTACTATTCATCGCGAGGACCAGAGTCATCAAGTACATGCCCTTCAGCTACATCTACCTGGGTCGCAAAGCAATTGCTATTCAACGCGTTTGGCGAGGTTATCGCGCCAGAAGACGAACGTTTTTGAATCGTATTAATTTAAAAATCAAAGCGCGAACTGCTCATGAGACGAGGATGTTGTGGGGATCTGTCAATATCCAACGAGTCTATAGAGGATACATTTATCGTCGCAATGTTACGCGCTCATTGCGCAAGTCAAAGTGTATTATTATTCAATGCTTCTATCGATGCGCAAGGGCACGGCACTTACTATACAAGTTAAGAGCCGAGAAAGCGGCATCAGCAATGGTTACGAGAAATTTAAAGATTTTGTTATCATTTAGACGAGCTAACCGTGCCCGTCAACACCGGCGACGCCTAGCCAAGAAGGTTACAATTATACAAAACTTCTTGTTGAAATGCAGCGGTCGTTCCCGGTTGATTGAGAGGAAATACAGTGCACGCGTCAATTATGAGACAAAGCTGTCTAATAATACAAGAATCGATCGTTTGTTGTCGTTAATGCAGCTGAAAATGGTGCAAGATTCCATCGAAACGGCGTTGAATATCTTCCCCAAATGCTTCCATCCGACTCTACTTCCTCCATGTAACGGTCCCTTCAAGTGTATGTTTGTAGGCATGCTAGGTATCAAAGGCAGGACTGACAGGACTTTGCTAACTTTGAATAAAATGGACATGAAGTCGCTCAGTAAAGCGTTAGCAAAAGTAGACGGGTTGATAGTGAATGGTAAACCAGCAGCGAAAATCATAAATAAAACGGCGACTGTATCATCCGGTCTCGCACTCTTTGATGCCTTGCGCATGGGATCCATTCGTTTGATGGATGGATACACTGCGCTCTCCCCCACTGATCTAGACATCATGTTCAACAAAGCAATGACGGATGCAAGTAGTGGAAGCAATATGGCGTTCAGCGATTTCTGTAATTTACTGCAATTAATGGCTGAGGTGCACTTCAAACAGGTGGCAAAGCCGCGAGAAAGCATTATTGCGGCGCAGCTGAACCAGAACCAAGCAGGCAGTGTCAAAGAGATCAAACCCATCGCTGCGTTCAAAGACCGCGAGACCGATGCGACTTCTGGTAATGACTGCAGGTTAGAGAGGTTGAAGGCCTTCGTTATCGACGCATCAGAGCCGTTGAATAACTACAAATTATCACTGGGTGTAAAAATGTTGTATTGCATGCGTAATGAGGAGTGGTTTGAGGATCTACGAGTGTGGATGCAGGAGGAATGCAAAGCAATCTTAAGTTCTTATGTCATCAAAATCCAGGGAATGTTTCGGATGTGGAAAAGCAGAATATTCAAGCAAATAATGATCGATCGAAAGGCGGCTGCAGAAATTATCAAAGTTCAATTTGAAAACGCAGCAATTATCCAGCGGATTGTAAGGGGATTCGTCGGTCGCCGTCGCCATGCTCACAACGCACAAAAATTTATTATCAAATACGTGCCTTACGACCAGCCTCCGTACTACTACAATCCCTCCACACGCGTGTCAAAGGCGACTAAACCCAAGGTTTTACTCCATTATGAGTGCATAACCATCTCACTTCCACCCACTGGCCTGGCCAACGTAGTTAATTGTAATCATTGTCAGGATGTGGCAACTGTCAACTGCATTGAGTGTGAAGACAGCTTCTGTAAATCGTGTTACGACACCTTTCACTGCAAGGGAATGCGACGACTTCACCGCAATTACAAGTTTCCATTTTGTTCAAATTGTTCATTTCAGGTGGCAACCAAGACCTGCTTGACATGCATCTTGCAGAAGCCAAAGCCTGGTTCATTGCAAGAGCGGATGTCTGACACCGATCGCGGCACTTTTTGTGACACTTGTTTTGTATACTATCACGATACAAGAGAGATGAGAAATGAGAATAAAGCGAACAAGAACAATGTCGACAAGTATTTATTCCAGGGCTCGAAAGACGCGTATCTAGTGCAGCAATCGTTGTCGCTAAGGACTTGCACTGCACATAAATATGATAATTTAGTGCAACCATGCGAGGAATGTAACTTCCGAGCAGCTGCGTGGAGATGCTTTCAATGCCAACAAGTCTACTGTCATAAGTGCTTGACTGGCTTGCACTCCATTGGTGGACCGTTCAGTAGTCATAACGCCGAGCTACTCCCCTACTACTCTATTGAGATGCATCAGAGCTACCTGAATGATCAAAAGGAGCAATCCATGCACACCAAGCTGGAGTTAGCTCGTAAAGCAATGGAACAAAAGCGTGCCGAGTTTCGAGCGAAGGCAATTGTTCGCATCCAAGCATGGTGGCGCGGTGTATATTATGGGCGACAAGGTCGAGAGTTCCTTCATATTGAAAGACGGAGACAGCGACGGAAATATCGGTTACATAAACAAGAAACTGTTTCTAAGCGATCTAAGCTCTGGTATCAAGTGCTAGATATCTTAGGAAAAGCGCCTGAGCTGAGGTCTGATACGAAAGAAGAAAAGCTATTGAAGCATGTGCCAATATGGAACAGGCAGCGCGCGCGACAGTATATCTGGAGAAACAAAGAGGATTGGGGGTTTTATATAACCGAAGAGAATGCAACAGGTGTCAAAGGTGTGCCTCGAACTGGTTTTGAAGTTGGTACAGATGAGGAGTTGACGGATCAATGCAAAAGAGGCGGATACAGACTACCTGGTGTGGTATATTTCAAACAAAACACGAATATCCATAAGACGAAGTGTGATTTAACAAGAATCATCAAAGCTGGTGAATTAGTTCGAGTCAACGACCAAGTTATGGTGGTGATGAACCTAGACAACAATAACAATATCACATTTGACAGAAAGTGGCGCTTTAAAAATTCAAGAAATGGAGAGCTTATGTATCGGTTACCATGTTACGGTAATGAAGATTTCTTGGCGAGGTCGTACTACCGCCTCCAATACACTGCATTCACTGTTGTCTATGCTAACCCAATATCTCGGCAGTATTTCAACTATCATTCCTCACTCTTTCGTCAATTATCACGGTTTTCGATGTATATGAGCAGTGCCAGCGCCAAGAGTGGAGATGATCAAGATGCTTCGGAATGGATTCAATACAGTAGAAAATGTATCAAACGGGCTCAGTGGGCAGAAAACTTTATTATTGATGGTAATGGTAGACCTCCAGATTTATCGCAAGCATATAAGCGTGATCCTACGAAAGAGGAGTTGAAGAAAGAACGAGAAGCAGCTGAAAGAGCTGAAGCGGCAGCACTCGCTAAGGCAAATGCGCCAAGTGAAAGTAAGAAAATGAAAAAAGATGCTGTGATATCTGATTTAGAACTCGAGAAAAGCCAAGCAGTGATTGAAGCACGAGTTGAAGGAGAGCGTTGGGTAGCAACTAGAATAGAACTAGAAGAGAGAAGGAAGATAGAAGAAGCTATGATTCCTGAAGAATTAGCAAAAATGGCTGATGATTGGGGTGAAGAGGCAGATATTATCACTGGTAACATTGTGTATGTGCATAAAGTTACCAATGAAGTATTAAACGAAATGCCGTTATCATTAGTTACGAAGTTGAAATTGGAAGCAAAAGCGGAAGAAGATAGAATCAAGATGGAAGAAGCTAAAAAAATGGTAACTTCTTTTAATAAAGCTGCGAATAGCAAACTAAAAATTAAGCGTTAAATTTGTATTTTGAATTGTTTTATAATATACATTACGTACAAACATATCTTCTTTTCATCCTTCACTTCTTACATACTTGCGAGCTCATCATATATAGTGGATATAACATCAGTTGATTGGCCAGTTCCTGATGATATAGATAGAGGGACTGGGGCTAAATTAAGTAAACCAAATAAATATCTACACAAAAATGTAGCTAATGCAGTGGTTGGTTCGTCGTCAGGATACACTTTAATCGATAGTTCTACTAAAGCATCTAAAAAATTATTAAAAGATAATCTTCTGGTACCATTAGATGGCTTCGCCTTCGTAAATGCTAAATCGATTTCAACTCGACCAATCAGCTTCGTTAGTCCAGGTGTATCTTTGCACATCTTGAAAAATGATACACCATCTAAAGTATTATAAGTTTCCTCCTGGCTAGTGGTGCTATAGTTTCCCACCGTATGGCTCATTCCTAACGAGGATTTAAGAGGAGAACAATAGTGCAAAAAGATTGCATGGATCGTTTCTTGGAGACTGAGACCTGGAATAGGACCGTAAAGCGACATCAAATAGACTGATAGTTATTCTCGTTCTCGTTCTCTTTCCTTATCTTCGACTTCCGTTTTTCGACTTAGTACCGGCGGTGAGTGCGTAAATTTTTTTTTAAAGATGCATGATGGTAATAAACTGTAACTAGTTAATAATTAGCCTAATTTAAGTATCTTCCGTAGTGTTGTAACTAAATATCATCATTTTAATTAATTATTCTCACTTTGGCAAATCATAGTCTCGCCTACAATAAATATTGGGAAATACTGCCAGCTTCAAACTTAAGTCTTGACTAAACATTCTAAATTCTATATGCAACCTAGTACAATACTCAATACTCATCTCATGAGATAATCATATATATATGGTTTCTAATCAGAAACTCCAGAACTTCTAGAATTTTGATCACCAAAATTTTTTCAAACAGAAAGAAAAAAGACAACGAAAATGGCAGCAAAGAAGTCTTTTGACTACTCAAAATGGGACAAAATTGAGCTCAGTGATGATGAGAGCGATCTACATCCTAATATTGACAAGGAATCGTGGTTTCGAATGAAACATCGTTCCCGTTTAGAGCGGGAAGAACGGGAAGATGAAGAAATTAAGCAATATGAATCATTAAATAAAGAGAATAATGCCAGATTACAAGTCATCAATGCAAGGTATGATTTCCATTATCCCCTATTTTACTCACTGACAGACTCATTATATTCCTAGATTGAAGGGCTTACAATCCGGATTAGCTGAAGAAGATGCAGAATTTGAGGATATCGATGCGTTAAACGGAGAAAAATTAGAATTAGAAGGTTTGATTGCAACACGTAATGCAAGAATCGCAGAAATTAAGGAGAGACGAGCTTGGAATATTGATAATATTTGCAAAGTTACTGAAGAAAAATCCGTGGTAAATAAAACTGCACCTTCTTCATTAAAAGCTGAAGATTTTACACCAACCGGAATAACCGAGAAGACTTTAAAGGAAAAAGAAGAACCTATTTCTACCTCTAGTTCCTCTAAAGCAGTGGAACCAAAAGTCGTCGCTAACAAAGAAAAGGTGACATCATCAGCAACGAATACAACTGCTGTACCATCAACGGTATTCAATAACCCACCTAGTGTACAGGCGTCAACAGCAGTTGGTCCTGTAACACAAGCAAGTGTAAAGTCTAATGATCGTATTTCATTACTATCATATAATGATTATGTTTTAACACATGAGGCATTATTGGAAGAATATAGTGAAATTCATGATTTAGAAGCGACCAAAGAATTTCTATTCAAACATTGTGATATTTTACTGCACGAGCATTCCCAGTCATACATGTTGCTGTCATCTTTAGAAGATGAAATGAATGGCAAGAAGAAGCGTATGAAGTTAGTTTGTCGTCAATCACAAATATTATCGCATATTACCGAGTTGGGTGCCTCTATGAAACTAGATCCGCGAGATGTTGTTATCCCTTTCTTCAAGCGAATATCTGAACCAGAATATTTTAAACAATTTTTAAAAGCTGTTGAAGATTTTCAAGAGAAAATATGTAAAAGAGCAATTGAAAAACGTAAAGAAATGGATGCTGAGCGAGAGCAAAATGGTCAGAAGGTGCTGGGTCCTGGAGGATTAGATCCTTACGAAGTATTGGAGCAACTGCCAACAGCGTTGCGCGAAGCATTCGAATCACAAGATATAGGTCGATTGCAGACGACAATAAGTGAAATGAGTCCAGCAGACGCCAAGAAATACATGAAAATGTGTGTTGACTCGGGGCTCTGGGTGCCAAGCAACAAGAACGAGTTTGAAGACGAGGAAGGTGACGAAGAAGAAAATTAAATATAACTATAACATATATTTAGGATTTACATTTTTCATAATATTTAATTCAAATTTTTGTCATTTATCAATCCGTTGAATAGTTCGCTGTAACTGCTTCCAATTTTTTCATACCCACTTGCTGTATTAGTATTCGTTTTTCTTTTGAATAAGTTATTCAGACCCACAGAACTAAGCGGTGAAGCAGTTCCTACACTGTAGCATTCATATGTCACATTTTTCGTAGAATCGTAATCTAATGACTCAATACATAACGCCGCGACATTATCGCGTGAAATTCTCCCACTGAAAGTATCACCTTGATTTAATTCAATTTCTTTCACTCCGTTCCCTATTTCTAATGTCAAACCACCAGGACGTATAATAGTATATGCAGATTCACTTTGACTACTATATACCGCTCTTACTTCATTTTCTCCATCACTTTTTGCTTTCATTATTGAGTCAAATAAATTTAAGAACAAATAGACTGGACTCCAAGGTTTTGTAACTGCGCCAGAACTAACAATAATTAATCTTGGTACCTTATTTCTTAAACAAGCTTTTGCTACATTAATTAACCCATTTTTATCTACATCCATGGCACTACCACCCTCTTTACTTGCAGATGCAGCAAAAATAGCTGCTGAAGATCCTTTCAATACAGCATCTAATGTATCAATTTTTGTTACATCGCCTGCCATAGGAACAAGTATACCATTATTAGTTGCAGATGGCATCCAACCTTCAACTTTCCCAGATCTAGAAACGGCATTAACAGTGTATCCTTTACTTAGTGCATAGTTGACAACTCTGCAGCCCGTTTTACCGTTCGATCCGAGCACGGTGATAGATCTAACAGAATAAGCAACGTTGAATTGAGTGGCTACGACCATCAAGACCAGAAGCCACACATGAGACACCATTTGACTGAGTTATTGTCAGCTAAAAGTACTTTAATTGTGATGACTCACCATCTTTTACACATCATCAAAATACCGGTATCCACACCCCAAAATTTGATGAGGTTTTATCGAGGAGAATCTTCGGTGCTCGTGTCATATAATAAAATCGTATGAAGTGTATTGTCTTCTTTCCCTTCTAACAATCATCCCTAATACATCAAAGTTGTTTCGTGCCACTTCCGAAGTCGAAGAAGGACCTTCCTTTCGCTTTTTTTTTCCCCTGGAAATTCTTTCAACAAACGTATATCATCTAGGAAAAAGGAATGAATATAGAACGATTGCCTTGGCTGGAGCCAGTAGGAAAGGTTGTTAGCTTCGTGATATTAAATCGTTTGTTAGTTTATACATTACGATCAAAGTCATCGACGAAATCACCTAAGGAATCAATTAAGTATTCTTTATCGGCTGAAACTGTGACGAGTGAAGCTAATACAACAGATGCAACTTTGCAAGCATTGATTAATCTAACTGCTCCAATCCCTTGCAACTTTAAATCGTTAGAGTCGTGTTTAATAGTCCTTCGCACGGCAAGAGTAACATTTCAATCAAATCCAAATATTAATAAATTAGATAAATTTTACGAAGAATTAGATCAGTTAGAAGCAATATATTATAATAATCGGACAAAACTAATGCATAACAATGACAAGCAAATTATAGTTATCGAGGGATTGAATGGTAGTGGGAAATCAACCTTGATTGAAAATTTGTTAGAATATTGCGACAATATGACTCAAGTTGAATTACCAAAGGATTTCATAGCTACCAGAAGTATTCTTTTATCAATATTTCCATTTCAATTAGCGTATCTCCATGAATTGGTTTCACTTTATTATTTATCCTTAAATGCATTATTGAGTACAAAAAGAGGACACGTAATTGTTATAGAGAAATTTTATCATTCCGCATTGACTCAAAATGTCTGTTTAAATGTAAATAGTAAAGAAGAAATTGCATCATTGAATAAGCAGATATTCCAATGGCCCGTGGAACTACCTGTACCCAATCTATGTATCTATTTGACATGCGCATCAGATATACGTCAAATAAGAAATAAAAATAGCAATGGTAGCTCCATAGCCGAGAGAAGTAGCGAGAGAACAAAGGCAAGAGACGCTAAAGTACTAACAACATTTCAAAAAATTGAAGGTCCTCTAACAATAGCAATTGATAGTAATATTTCCGCAAATGATGTATTAAGTATTGCAATCAAAGCAATGTCCGATAACAACATAGCATTTAGTGTTAGAGAAAGTTACAAAGAAAACAAAAGGATTAGCATGGGCATCTACGGCGCGTACAACGACATTATACCTTGATTATTCTTGTAATTTGTATGCATTTCTTTTTGTCGGTACTTCTCTTTTTCTAGCCTGGGAACCAGCAATCGCTGAAAACACATGAAAATGGCACGCAAGACAGACTTTAGTAAAGATGAACAGCTTTTCATCCATACATTGACTAGTCCAGATGTTGTAAAAAGGGATGAGGCATTAGAATCCTTAAAAAAATATTTTAATTCATTGAAAAGCAAATCAGGAACAGCTTTAAGTGAGTTCGAGGTACTGAAGTTATGGAAAGCACTTTACCATTGCTACTGGTATAGTGACAAGCTAGCTTATCAAACTGAATTATGCGAGAAATTGTCGGGATTAATCGATGTTTTGAACGACGAGGAAATGAAGCATTTATATTGTAAGACCTTTTTCATGACACTAATGAGAGAATGGCATAACATCGACTATCATCGAGTGAATAAGTATTACATGTTCATTCGCATATTTCTCAATAAAATAATGACAGTATGGTGCAAGATGAAGTATGCTACAACAGCTATTCAACCATATTTAGACATACTATATGACACAGTATTAAACAAAACACCAAATGGAATGCGTTTTCATATATGTGATATCTATTTGTCCGAATTAAGCAAAACTTCAAAAGGCAAATTATCAACGAGTCAGTTTGTTTCAATACTCCAACCATTCACCAAGAGTTTAGGAGCGACTGATGACAATCATTATTTAGAGAGATTATGCGAAAAGATATTTATAAATATAATTAATGTGTATTGTACCAAGGAAGAGCAGACGGACACCATACGCTTTCCTAATGTAAAATTAAACGCAATCCAGAAGATTATATATGACACTGCCACAGATGAGAAAATAGTTGAGAAGAATAGAAAGAAAATATACAATTTGCACAAACAATACGCCCAGGCAACAAATGAAGAACAATCCACGTATACACCTGATATCGAAGAAGATGAAGGTAATTCTGGAGGTAAGAAAAGAAAAACAAAAGTAGAACAGCCCGATAAAGAAGAAATAGTGAAGGATAAAAGGCGCAAAGACAAGGTAGAACCTGACGCCAACACCAAGCGACCAAGGAAGAAGGCGACTGATTATTTTTAATTAATAACATTTTCTATTTATATATTTTAAATGGCTTGCGTCCTGGTATCACGGAGTTCATAGTATCTTCGAAGAACTCACTATCATTCTTGCTTCCGTTGGTTTTCTTGATATTCTTGACTTTACTTAATATATCTGCTATTAGCGGATGCTTATTAGTCGACTGGTATTCGTCGAAGTCGATCCTACAATCAAGTGAATTAGTGAGTGAATATTGTGGGGATAAGAATGCGCAGCAATTGCTGCAACGTACCATTTAGCATCAGCGATTTCATTATCTATTTTGACTTTAGCTAAATCACTAGTTTTTGTTGTTGGTTTCAACTTGCAAATAATATACACGTCACTTCTTCCGAATTGAATATTATGTGAATGTCGAAAGCTTAATATCGATTCAAATATTGTTGCAACACCAGTTTCTTCATATATTTCGCGTTTTACCGCATCACTAAATTCTTCACCTAAATTAACTAATCCTCCAGGTAGTTTCCATCCTACAATATCGGCATTCTTTCGCTCTTTGACTACTAATATTTTATTATCATCTGATATTACACATCCACCAACACCTTAGTAAGGTAATGAGTACATAGGTAAGTGAAAAAATGAATATGTAGAGTGTACCAATATGATGCGTTGCATACGGTGGAACTTTACTTTCTCCTTCACCAATCCACAGTAATAACTGTGCATCTTCACCCTCTGCATGGTGATATTTAAACCCATACATACCAGCTATTGGTATATAATGAGAAAATAACATATTTACATTTAAATATATTGAAACAGCACCCTGTTTCTTGACATGGTTTATTGTTGACCATAATTTAGTGGCAAACTCGCTTGTATCATCAACAGTTATTTTTGCCACATCGATAGTAACCGAATTATACTTGCCATTACTATAAGAAAGTATATTATTGTTGTTTGTTACACCAACATCTATATTACTATTACTACTGCTGCGAAGGTATAAATTATGCGATCCTTTGTACGACTTACTCAACCTGCTAACCACACCATGTCTCCATGAGTGGGAGCGGGAGGCACATCCAATAATAAGCGTCGATAGCATCAAAATGATACGAAATGATGACGCATAAAGCATCGATTTTTAAAAATATTCTAGTGAAAAATGGTGTGGATTTAATTTTGGAAGACGGAATTTTAACTAGATTAGTACACATCTACTATGTTGAAATGACACAATTCGCATGCTCATTGTTTTCAAAGCACTAGGGAATACCTTTTCAAGTTTTAATTATATAGATCATATGAAGACGAAGTCGATGCGGCCCAAAGCATTGACGTCTCATTGATTCCATCGTACGACTGCCACTTCTTGCCGCAAGATTTGGTTAGAGTATCGCTATAGCGACTATAACGATTTCTGTTAGAGAGCAAGCATCTCAACTCATTACTTATTCATTGTAAACAGCAGAATGATGATAAATATTGCGTTGATAGCGCTTCTCCTTTGCATGGTTCCATTAGTTCACACAAAGCGCATATACGATCCATATATGGTATTCTGCGGACCACAGAACTGCTACGACATCTTGGATATACCATCTAAAACCAATAATATAACAATAATTAAACAAGCTTATCGTAAACTATCGAAAAAATATCATCCAGATAAAGTGAAAGAAAAGGATAAAACTATTGCGAAAGAATTCATGTTAAAGCTCAATAAGGCTCACGAAGTATTAAGGAATGAAACGGCAAAGAATTTATTTGATTACTATTTGGATAATCCAACCCATTACTATAAAGTATCGGGACATTATTATTTACCTGAATTGCCGAAAGCTAGTCCAATATTAGTTCTATTGTTAGTGCTAGTATTTGTATCAGCATTACTTTATTATAACCAAAACAAGAAACATCATGCATTTTTAAAGCAATTAGAGGATTATTCATCACGTAAATTAGGTCCAAAGAGTGTTCCTAGTGGTACACAGCGTACATTAGATATACATAATCGGGCATATGAAGTGTATAAGACAGATTGTCGCGAAAAAAAGCAGAATATAGTCACGAATATTGAGATACTTATAACCAATCCCGTGTTTATGGAGGCAATACGTAATGAAGTAAGCAAGGTGAAGCTAGGACCTTTCGTCGCTAAACCAAAGAGAAATGATTTCTTTCTTATTTGGATATTTGTAGCAATTTATAACTACTTTTTTAAGAAATCGCTTGAATTATCAGATGAAGCAAAGGCCCGTGATGCTGTGAATGGGAGATTGGAGTCGTTCCAATATTACGATTATTGGGAGGATTTATCCACAGCAGATAGGAATTATTGCATTGAACAAAAAGTTTGGTTACCAGAAAACCGCCATATAATAGGTGTAGATATAGAGGGATACGACGAGTATTATGATAGCGGCTACCATGGTAAGTGGAAAAAAATTATTGTTGTACAAAAAGAAACTAAGAAAGGTAAATAGAAACTTGTAATTTAAAGTCGACATAACGTTATTTAGTTAGCAAAACTCTTTCTTTACATTGTTTTCTTTGCACTTCCTAACAAATTCTGCAGCGCATTCAAGCCGATCGGACTGGCCATGCTCGAAGGAGTTAAACTATTTCGTTTTTCTAGTTTTTTATTTTTCTTATTTATTTTTTCTAACTCAATTAAACTAATTGCCTTTGCGGGTGTATTCATCATTGCCGCAGGTTCATCTGGTTTTGTTTTATGCATAGAATCTAAAAAGCTAAACTTTACTTTTGATTGAATTGTCTCGGTATTATTATTATTGTCATTTTCATGTGATACTTCAATTTTAGGTTTATTTTTACCTTTTCTCAAACAACAAGGCTTATATTTATATTTGTATTTACACGTCATACATTCCATACATACGACGTTTTTTAATCGTTTAGTTTTGGGGCTATTTTTATTAACTTGTCTATTTTTACCACTATTTCTACTAACACGTATAACTCGAACAACTGTATTTATTGAAGGTAATTTTAGAACAAAACATCTGGGACACAACCGATCTTTCACATGGTCAGGCAAATCAACCATATACTCATTAGCCAATGAAGCAAACTGATGTGAAAGTTGATGACTTAACTTTGTGCAGCCTGGAACTGCGCCAGTCCCTAGAGTTTGATGTGCGCTTTGCCACAAATACATTAATCTATCAGCTATAATAGACGGGATATCTTTTCCATTTATGGCGCTCTTTAAAGGAGACTGCAGTGCCTCATATAATTCCATTCAATAGGTTGATTCTTTGAGTTATAGAGATAAATTTGAGAGTAATAAAAGTTACCTAAATTTTTACTAAAAATTTTTAGCTCCGAAATGGGTGTGGTTCATCACAATTTTGGCGATTTTTTTCGAATCTTAAGGATCAATCTCTCCGAATCTCCCCTCATTAGCTCTCAATTTGTGACAGCGAGCTAGTCACAGACGAATTTAAGATGAGCGAAGCTGTTGTTGATCTCACCAATGCGTCAGATTCGTCTGAAGAAGAAGCACCGATAGTTGGCACGAAGCGAGTGCGGGAAACAAACAAAAGAAAAGAATTGAAGGAGAAAGAAGAGCTACATGAAGTTTGGGTTGTAATTTATCAACTTGAAGCCGGTGGTTATGGTTGTGTAGGATACGCTGATCATAATTTACATTTCAATCCTACTACATTTGATTCAGAGATTAAAGGAATTTTTAGAACCCGTGGCGATGCAAATAATTGCGCTCTAGAAATTTGCCATGACGAAGGACTTATCGATGAGGATGATGACAATCATGATGAGAGAGATTTTGTTGGGGATGGGTTCAGCATAAATGAAAGAACTGGTGACTGTAACACTTACAGTCAACGTGTATTTGTAATGAGACATGATATTCTTTAATATAAAAGAAATATTAATTATATATATTATTTATTGAAACCATGTACTATATGTATAAACTATAAACTCTAACACGAAAGTTTCCATTCGCTATATTAGTTCCGTATTCAGTTACCTATTAGTTGCAATATAATCTATTCAATGTTTTTGAGATCTTGTACCAAGCTTAGAATAAAGTGCCAATTCATTGGGTTTTCGTCTTGATTATATGATAAACAATCTACTATTCAATTAAATGTGCTTTTAAAGTCAAAAGGCCGGGTTGCAGCTGGAAAGTTGTTTCGGTTCTTGTTAGATACAGGTATCCTGGATCTAAGCTCGGAAGATACAAAAAGAAATGCAGCGTTCTGTCTCTCTCGGCTTGAAGCGAGCCTCTTCACTAACGGGTCGCTCATTCAGTAGCCAGGCTATTGATGTTCACACTCATATGTATACTCCAAAATATATGAATATTTTGAGAAAACGAACAGATATTCCTCGTGTTATCAATATTGACGGATCTGATAGATTAGTGATTTTGCCAGGTGAAGACAAGGAGAAATCAACAAATATTGGTCGTCCAATAGGCAAAGAGTATTTCGATGTCGAATCAAAATTAAGATTTATGGATGTTCACGGAATAGAGAAAAGTGTGATTAGTTTAGCTAATCCTTGGTTAGATTTTTTAACTGGTCATGAAGCTGAATCAGTTGCTCAGGAATTGAATGACGAATTACAAGAAATATGTCATAAATCAAATGGTAGATTATATGGTTTCGCAACATTACCGGTTCGCAATCCTAAAGCATCAATAAAAGAAGTTCAAAGATTATCATCATCTAAACTAATTAAAGGCGTAATACTTGGTACACCTGGTGCTGGTAAAGGTATTGATCACGATAATATGTTTGATGTCTTGGGAGAAATTGAAAAGAATGATTACACAATATTTTTACATCCTCATTATGGCATTGGTAATGAGCATTGGCATGACACTGGACATTCATTATTTTTAGCACTTGGATTTCCATTTGAAACCACTGTTGCTGTCTCAAGACTTATTGTTACAGGTAGATTAGATAAATTGCCAAAATTAAAGTTACTAGTCGCTCACGCAGGAGCCGCTTTGCCAGCATTGATTGGCAGATTAGACTCATGTGTGTACCACGATATCGCTATATCTAATAGATTGCAACATGCACCAAATGTCTACTTGAAGCGAATGTACTTTGATGCCATATCATATAATACCTCATCATTACAGAATTTAATTGATATTGTTGGCGAGGATAGAATCATGTTTGGTACAGACAATCCTTTCTTCCCACCACCAGGCGAGAAAGATATATTCAACACTGTATGGCCAAGTACCAAGAAAGTATTCAGTAGTATTGATGCTTTACCAGGCAAGATATCTAGTCAAATATATAATGAAACAGCAAAGAAATTACTTAAATTATAAATTTACAACAATAGGACAGTATGAATAATGAGTGTAGGGGACTCAGATCATGTAGTTATAGTACTTTAGAAAGTTTATTTTCGTGAGAATCTTAATAAATCAACTTCAATATCTTTACTTTTCGCTTTATGATGCTTGTACATTTTTGGTATATCGTATCGTAATTCTGCCACAACTTCTACATTACAATTATTCTCGTTAGCAAAACGATAAAAATGTTCACGAGTACTTGACTTATGTAATGAATATACTACATCAGCATATTCGAGACCTTTTGCAACAAAAATAGTATCTATTCCGGCGTTTCTAGTACCAAACGGTGGATTCATGACAACTGTATCGAATTTTTGTGTCAACTGCAACGATGGTATACTAGTATGAATTAAATCTATGTTTGTTATATCTAGTTTACGTAAATTAACCCAACATGTGTCCAACGCATCTTGATCAATATCAAAGCCGATTACATGAGTAGCACCCAAGTAGCTACAACCAATTGATAAAATGCCTGGACCACAACCAAAGTCACCGATTATTTTTCCTTCTATGTCATTGTACGTATTACAAGCAACATATATCATGCGCGCAGCTAGATGAGCTGATGTAGGAAATTGCTCTAATTCAATTTTTGGATCATCAAAACTATCAACATCACTAAGAGCTATTTCTAATTGCTTTAATTTCATTGTACTAGGATGGTCTAGATGACCAATCACTCGACCAAAAGTCTTACACACATATATAGATGTGTGAGATTC
>JACCDO010735256.1_pt1 | contig 26100 bp, 19 predicted proteins | sample 7446101 | NCBI WGS metagenome assembly JACCDO01 (sample SAMN15323440, study PRJNA562643) | freshwater metagenome | isolation source: river surface water | place: USA:Blue River Watershed | collected 2017-08-16 | reverse complement strand
GATGTTTTTCGAATCATTTCTGTTCTCAATCCCTACGACAATAAACAACGAGTTAATTACAAAGTTAAAATTGGTGAACTGAAAGTTATTAGTGTGGCTGAAAATGCTTCCATCACCATGGTTGAAAAACTCGAAGAAAATACTCCTGTGCTTGAGTTATCTCATTTTATGATCGGGGACCATGTCGCCATTAATGTCGACTAATATTCAATTTTGAAATCATTCAACTTTTTAAATTTAAGAACTTTTCCATAAAGAATTTTGTTTTTCACTTCTATTGGAAAAACATACAAAACATATTCCTCAAAAAGAACTAAATTATTTCCCTCTAGCTCATAGAGACGAATTTCTTTTATCGACTGACCTTTAAACACTCCACCAAATTTAAAAAGATATGTTGGGGGACTATTTTTACTTAATAAAACCTTAAAAGAAGTTGAGATAACAATAATTCCTTGCATGGTAAATTGATTATTCAAAATAAATGCCATCTTTAAATTGGCCAAGGAATTGTTTTTTTTAGAATATAAATAACATGAGAGACACTTTTTCTTTGTCTAAAGGTTAAAAGGATCAAGATATGAATTCTCAACCAAAAACGATTGGTCAATTTCTAAATCAAAGGCTCATCAAATCTCCCCATCAAAAAGCAATTGGTTGGATTGAAAATAATGAAGTCAAATCGCTTACTTTTGAAGATTACAAAAAGAAAATTGAAATTATTGCCTTAGCTCTCAAAAGTGTTTCTCTCGAAAAAGGTGATAAGATAGGCCTTCTTTCTCAGACTTGTAAGGAGTGGCATTTTTTTGATATGGCAAGCATGCTTTGCCGGGCCTGTGTTGTCCCCATTTATCCAAGCTATCTTCCGAAGGAAATTGAATTTATTCTCACTCACTCAGAGGCGAGTGCACTTATTGTTGAGAATGAATCACAATTGGAGAAAATACTATCCGTATCAAAAAAATTGACTCACCTAAAATTCATAGTCTCTATGCAAGAGGTATCAGAAGAAATTGAATTAAAAACAAAAAGTTTATTTCTCTTCTATACACTAAAAGATTTAGTAAGAATTGGGTTAGATCAAATTAAAACTCACTCAAAAAAAATTGATGACCTCATTAAAGAACAAAGCCCTGAAGATCTGGCCTCTATCATTTATACATCTGGAACAACAGGAGAACCCAAGGGCGCTGTTATTACCCAGCTGGCACTTAGCTCGATGCTCAAAAATGTGGACCGTTTTATTAAGGGCGGTTTTGGAGTCAATGACAGAACTCTTACCTTCCTTCCTTTATCACATGTTCTTGGAAGATGTGACTCTTTGCTGTTTTTAGTTTTTGGATGGCATACTGTCTACGCTGAATCTATGGATAAATTGTTAGAAAACATTCAACTTGTTAAACCAACTGTGATGATTTCTGTTCCACGAATTTTTGAAAAAATTTATCTTAAAATTAATGAAAAAATAAACGAAGAAAGTATCATCAAAAGAGAAGTCTTTAATTGGGCTAAGGCAGTTGCAAAAAAATATTTCGCCAAAATTGATAACGACATATCTCCAAATGCTCTAGACATTATTGAATACAAACTTGCGTACCAATTAGTTTTTTCTAAAATTTATGATCAATTTGGTGGAAAAATTAGATACTTTATCTCAGGCGGAGCTCCCCTTTCTCCTGAGATTTTCGAACTACTAAGATACGCCAACCTCACTATACTTGAAGGTTATGGTTTAACAGAAACCATCGCTCCTTGTACTCTCAATCCTCTTACAAAACAAATTAATGGTTCAGTTGGTATGCCAATGGGAGATGTCCAAATAAAATTTGAAAGCGATGGCGAAATTCTCATAAAAACTGAGGCCATGATGACGGAGTATTATAAAAACCCCAAAGCAACCGGTGAAACAATTATCGATGGGTGGCTCAGAACTGGTGATATAGGAAGCTTCGGGCAGGATGGGTATCTTGTCATTTCGGATAGAAAAAAAGATTTGATCATTACAAGCAGTGGGAAAAACATAGCCCCCCAAAAAATTGAAAATTTGGCAAAAATCATGCCTCACATAGGGCAAATTGTTGTGATTGGTGACAAAAAAAACTACCTCACGGCCATTATCAGTATTGATAAAGAAAGTTTTTTTCACCTTTTCGACGAACTCGATATTCCTACAGACTGTTCAGTCAAAGAACTTGCTAAGCATCCAAAAGTCAGAGAAATCATCCAGAAGGAGATTAACCAAGTAAACGCAGAGCTTCCAAGATTTGAAACGATTAAAAAGTTTGAAATCGTGGCGGATGAGTTTACGACTGATAACTTTCTTACCCCATCACTTAAAGTGAAGAGAAAAGTCGTTTCTAAATTTTACAAGGACAAAATTGAAGCGATGTATCAATAATCTCCTTTGACTTTAGACAAGTTCTCCTTTAAAAATGAATTTTCTATTAGTTCCTTAAAAGAGGTATTTATGGCAAGAGTCACTGTCGAAGATTGTTTAGAAAAAGTGGAAAATCGTTATGAGTTAGTCCACCTGACTGCTAAAAGAGTAAAGCAGCTTCGTGAAGGTGATGACGCTCAGGTTAGAAGTAAAAACAAAGAAGTTGTTACAGCTTTAAGAGAGATTGCTGCTGGAAAAGTTAAACACTCTTTAAAATCTGAATACGATTCTGACGAATTTTAATTTTAAATTTAAAATTGTTTTTAATAAAAAAGGCACCCTAGGGTGCCTTTTTTATTTTCTATTCAATGCAATTTTTAAAACTTCATCAAAGTGCTTCACTGGATGAAACTTCACTCCCTTCCTATGTCGCTCTGGAACTTCCTTAAGATCTTTTTCGTTCTGCCATGGTAGAATAATTTCTTTAATACCAGCTCTCTTTGCAGCAAGAACCTTTTCTTTTATTCCCCCAACAGGAAGAACTTTACCAGTGAGACTCAACTCTCCAGTCATCGCCACATCCCCACGAACCTTTTGTTTTGTCGCTAGGGAATAAAGGGCAAGCGCCATGGTTATCCCTGCACTCGGTCCATCTTTTGGTGTTGCTCCGGCCGGTAAATGTAAGTGAATCTCATGAGTGGCCAAAAAGTCCGTGGCCTCTTCAGCTAGATGATTATTTACAGGTTGAGCCGGAACAGAAGCAACAGGAACTTTTTTTACAACTTTCTTAGTTAACTTTTTTTCTTCTTCAATTTTTGCCTGAAGAATACTTTTTACATAACTGTAAGCAAGGTTAGCGGACTCTCCCATCACTTCACCAAGCTGACCTGTTAATTTAAATCCCTTCCCTTTAAGTGGAATCGACTCTACGAAAAGAATATCACCACCAAAAGCAGTCCAGGCCAGACCTGTAACAACTCCAGGCATAAGTGGCTTTTGTGCCTTATCTGTTTCAAATCTTTTACTTCCAAGAATTTTTTCTAGATCAGTAAGAGCTGGAGTAAATTTTTTAAATTTCTTATTAGAAACTTTTTCTAGAGCAGCCCTTCGACATAATTTTGCAATCAATTGCTCCATGACTCGAACGCCTGGCTCCCGAGCATAATCAGAAACGAGCGCCTTTAAAACTGCAATCGATAAGGTAAACTCTTTAGAGCTAAGCCCGTGCTTTTTTAATTGCTTCGGAATAACCCATTTCGTTGCAATCGAAAGTTTCTCCTCAATGGTATAACCAGAAAGTTCAATTAATTCCATTCTATCTAAAAGTGCCTCTGGAATTTCACCAATGTAGTTGGCCGTTGCAATAAACAGAACCTTTGATAGATCAAATGGAACATCAAGATAGTTATCAATAAAAGTTTTATTCTGTTCAGGATCAAGAACTTCTAAAAGTGCCGATGCAGGATCTCCCTGATAAGATTTTCCTATTTTATCAATCTCATCCAGCATGATGACTGGATTATTCACTTCAACTCTTTTTAATGCTTGAATGATTTTTCCGGGCATCGCTCCAACGTATGTTCTTCTGTGTCCTTTTATTTCAGCTTCATCCTTCATCCCACCAAGAGAGAATCGATAAAACTTTCTTCCTAAAGCTTTTGCTATAGAATGACCCAGAGAAGTCTTACCAACTCCTGGAGGACCTGCAAGACATAGGATCGTCCCGTCATATTCTGGCTTTAATTTTCTTACCGCCAAAAACTCCATGATTCTTTCTTTAGGTTTTTCTAGGCCGTAATGATCTTTTTCTAAAATTTTCTTTGCTGCCTCAATGTCAACATGATCATCGGTTTGCTTCGCCCAAGGAAGTTGAACCATCCAATTAAGATAAGTTCTAGTGACGTTATACTCTGGAGATGAATCAGGAATACTCTCGAGTCTCTCCAACTCTTCAAGTGCAGCTTTCTTTGCTTCTTCGGGCAATTGATTTTCTTCAAGGCTTTCTTTTAATTTTTTAACATCTTTTGCCTTATCATCTTCATCAAGACCTAGTTCATTTCGAATAACTTTAAGTTGTTCTCTTAAAAAATATTCTCTTTGATACTTATTGACCTTATCATTAACTTCATCCGTTATTTTTTTCTGAATATCTGCTACGTCTTTTTCTCTCTTAAGATAGACAAGTAATTTTGCGAAACGTTTTTTTACAACCAAAGTTTCAAGAAAATCCTGAGCTTCTGGAACATCTAGAGAGAGAGCAAAAGCAACTAAGTCTGCTAAAGATCCAGGAGATGGAGAATTAAGCATGGCCAGCTTCATCTCTTCATTAAAGTAAGGATTAATTTCTGATAATTTCTTAACCTGATTAATGACAGACCTTGTATAAGCATCAAGTTCCTCATCAGGTTCATGGATATCGTTAAAAACTTCTGTTTTTGCAATCAAAAGAGGAGCATCTGAGACGTATTCTATCGCTCTATATCTCTTCATCCCATGGACTAATAAGTTTACAGAACCATCTGGGAGCTTAAGCTTTTTGATGACCTTACAGAGAACTCCAACTTTATAAATGTCTTTCGGTGTTATTCCCTTTGGTATTGCCTCCGGAACTTGTGAAGAAGTGTGCAGTTGATCAGAGGATTCATCTGAATACTCTACCTCATCCTCATCCATCTCTCTTATTACGCCTTCAGAATTGTCGCCAGAATCCTTAAACTTTACTAAGTTTAAGGCGACAAAATTATTCTTAATTAAGTAACTATCCAACTCCGGGGTATACTTATCTTCCGATAAAATAATAGGAGCAATCATTCCAGGGAAAATGGGGCTATTTACTATTGGAATTATCACTACCTCAGATGGCAGATCTCCCACAATTCCCGACTCTCCATTAGCCTTTACCGCTTTATCTTTAGCCATATAATCTTCCTCATTTACCTGATGTCTATAACTAATCGACCAGGATTTTCTAAGTAAAATATGTCAAAACTTGCCTTCCCCTTAAGGGAGAGCTCCATCGTCAAATTTTTATCATCAACACTTATAAAATCGATCGACTTAACAAATTTAGAATCTTTCATACTAGCTTGGGTGGAGGATACAGAAGTTCCAAAAAAATCGACACTTAATTTTTTATCTTTAGAAGAAATATGGCCATAAATTTTCGGGATCGAATTTTGGTTAAAATCAATAACAACCCTCTCAAAACCTTGTCCATTGGCCACCGAGCTTCTTATTCCTGAAATAACAGCGTTTTGACTTGTTGAATTGAAATGAAAGACTCCTGAGTCTAAAAATATTGATTTCTTTCTAGGCGCGACTTTCCAAATTCTTTCTTCCAAAAGATTTTGTGACCAAGAAGATTCAAATAACAAACAACTTAACAAGATTAAAAAAAACTTCAATCACTCCTCCTTGAGAAGATTATTTAGTTATTAAGATTTTATAAAAATTGATTAGTTAAGACAAAATAATCTTCGCTTTTTTCCCGAGGGATAACATAAAAGATAAAATAACACTCCCCAAGAAAAAACCGAAAAATAGACTCGGTCCATTTCCATTGCCCGGTCCATTATTTCCAACATCGACACTTCCACATCCCGCACTATCTTCAGCTGAGCTAGAATTTGCTTCTTCGGTTGAGGCAATCCGAGCATTGGAGACTTCAAAGGTAAAAGGAGCATCTAAACAAGATTCATTATCCGATAAATGAGATGAGGTACTTATTTTGGGCACCCCATCGTCTTCTAAGCTGAGAATAATCAAATGTGGTAAATAATCACTAGAAGAAAATATTTCGTAATCTGGAAATGTAAGAGCAACAACAGAGTTCGACATTTTTTTTGCCCTTATTTTCAGTTCGTAATCATTTTGAGATTTTGTCTGACTAAGTCTAATCTCAATTCTCATATTGTTATTATATGTTCCTGTGAGGGGTGAGTTACTCATTCCGGCCGTCGATAAAACCGTTCCATTTCTTAAAAGTTTCATCTCGTACTCTAATTGACTTCCAAAGGGATAGCTTAAGAAATTGATAATTAACCTTTCTTGATTGACATCGAAGTTAGTTAAATCAATTGATAATGTCTCCCAATCACTTTCACTAAATACTGAGTCAATCGCTTTGGAAAAATAGCCAACAAATGCTTTTTGACTAAAATCAGTTTCATCCGATGTCACTATAGGCACAGGATCAAAAACATCACTTATTTTTTGAGAGGCGTAATCCTCTGACACTCTAAGCCCACAATTAATTGTCACCACTCCAACATCAACCGTCTTATCTTCAGTGGTTAAATTAATTGCCTGAGGTATTCCATCAAACTCTCGACCACATTCACTAAAAAATGACCCAGAATACTCATTTGGACAAAAATCTGTTTGTACATTTGCAAAAAATCCCGGAAGCGAGCTTGGGTTTTTAATTGGTGATGTATAAATATAATAGGAATCATTTAAGGGAAGTCCTTTTGCAACAAAATATCCGTTTTCATCAGTAATGACACCAACGACATCACCGGTCGATCTAGATATTATTTGAACATGTGCACCCAAAACACCAACTTGATTTCCTCCTCTTACATAACCTTTAATTGTTCCCAAATAAGGCCCATATTTTTGAAGGATTCCTGCCTTGTCATCAGAAGATATTTCATACTGCCCGGGAAAAGAGGAATAAAACATTGATGAATCTAAAACTTCTGAATGTGAAAGACCTAAAAAATGACCTAACTCATGAGTCAAAACATCCCCTAAATAAATAGATCCACTTGAAAAACTGCTCGGGTTAGCTGTGAATTCATAATTATCATTTAACAGAATTGTGGCCTTATTAACTGCACCAGATTCGTTATAACTTAGTTCCGTTAGGCCGATTACTGCTGAACCAAAAGTTTCAAAATCACTTGTAAACTTAACCTCGTTTATACTAGATGAATTACTATTGACTAGATTTACAGCACCTGTGCTATTCCATTCTGAGATTGAGTTGGCAAAAATTGATTTCACCGTTGAAGATGACAGATCAGATGTTGTCGACTTGATTGAAATTGAAATATCTTTTTTAGGCCAATATATGTCTTTACCAGATGGTGTTAGTGATGTTTGATGAGCAAAAACAAAATTTGAAATTACAAAACCCAATACCCAAAGCATCTTAACCCATGAAGGGTTTAATTAAGCTTTTCTTGCCTTGATTAATCTAGAACAACCACCAATTAAAGCAAAGAATGCAATCAACCAGAAAACCCCAGTGCTTGGTTGATCATCTTTATTTTCTTCCGAATCCATAGTTGAAGCAATAGATCTATTTTTCCCCATTTGCTCACTTGCAGGAAATCGAGATTTAGAGTCCTGTGTGTAAAATTGAGATCTTAATGACTTTATACTCTCATTTTTAATAAGTTTGACCTTAGAATCAAAATCATTCAATTCAATTTGACTCACTCTTTTATCATGGGGAAATAAGGAATTCATTAAGATAGGCTTATTATTAAATGTAATGACCTTAAATGAACCAAGACCTAAATTTAAACCCCAGAAACGGTTACCAATATTTTTTGTTAAAATAACAACTCTCTCTCCGACAGTAAAACTTGGCACTCCTTCAACAAAAATATTTTTATTTCCTAACTTTCCTCCTGGGTAATGAATGATCACTTCCTCCATATCAAAAAAATCTGATTTTAAACCCCATTCCCGCTTAACTTTGAATATCATTTGGGTGGCCAGTTTACCGTTTTCCAACTCTATCGTTTTACTTTCAAGAAATATCCCTTCCATAATAGCGTTCGATTCTTTGATCTGAGTTTCAATGGGTTGGATAGCAAAAAGAGTAGCCCAAGAAAAAGTCGCGAACAAAACACTGACAAAAATTATTGGCACTTTTAATCCCCTGATAATGTCTTACTAGACTTATCGGGTTTTACCTCAAGAAACTTGAGCAAAAGTATCAGGTTAAAGTTTTATTTGAGAAATTTTTCCAGGTTCGAAATGTAATTGATAATTTGCAACGTCTTTAAAAAAATGGTTCGAATCAATAATAAGAATTGTATTTGATGAATTGATTAGATTGACCAAAAACTCAGATAAACGACTAATCTCTTTGTCTGACAATCCAAATGATATGTTTTCAAAAATGATAAGAGAATTTTCAATTTTTTTAAGAAGCTTTGAGAGTAAAAATATTCTTTGTCTTTCTCCTCCCGATAAAGTGTTTAATCCTCTATCAAGGGAAAGATAATCTAGATTCAATATTTTTAGATATTCCCAGACTCGTTTAAATTTTGGAGTGAGTTCAATTTTTGATAACACTTGATTGAGAGGTAAATTATAGGCTTCTGCAACAGTCATTTCTCCATCAGAAATTTGTGCATAAACTGGTTGAATTTTTAAACCCTTGCAGTCTTCACACTCAATAACTATATCTTCTAAATACTGCATCTCAATAACATTAATTCCTTTTCCCTCACATTTTTTACACATACCTAATTCTGAATTACTAGACAGGTGACCGTCTTTTAAATTCATTCGTTTTACAATTGGTAATTTTAAAAAATGCTTTCTAATCACAGACGCCAATTCAGTTAAAGTTCCAACTGTTGATCTTGAAGTAAATCTGTTGAGATCAGATGAAATGACAATAATGTCTTCAAACTTTTTTGGGGAATAAATTTTTTTAAATTCAAACTTTTCATTCTCAATATATTCTTTGAATATTTTTTTATGCAGTTGATTAGCAACAACTTTAACAACACAAGATGATTTCCCAGTTCCTGACTTTCCTGTTATCCATGTCATGACTCCGAGAGGTATTTCAAAATCAGGATATTTTTTTCCATAAATTTCTATTCCACTAGCTTCAATAAAACTTGTGCTTTTTGATTTTAAATCTTTATGTGTTTTAGGTTTGATGGGTACGATCTTTTTAAAATCTTCAGGTACTCCCGAAAAAATAACCTCTCCACCATTCTTTCCTGATTCTGGCCCCATAACGACAACAAAATCTGACTGTGATTGCAAATATGTGGAATGGTCAATCACGATAACAGTATTTCCTTGAGAAACAATTTTTTTTAACCCTTGATATAATTTTTTTACTTCATCGGAACTCAAACCTACTGTGGGTTCATCCAAAACAAATAAACTATCTGTTCCCTTAAAAGATAAATATTTCAAAAGAAGTAATCTTTGATATTCACCAGATGATAGAGTTTTAGCCTTTCTTAATAATTTTAAATGTCCAATTCCCATTTCTGAAGCTAATCCAAGTACAGAAATAAGCTCATCTATTAATTTTTTCTGATAATTTTCTTTAAAATCAAAAGGACTTTCAAAAAAATGAAGAAGTTCTTCTATACTTAAACTCATCAGAGATGGAAGATTAGTTGCCTTTAGTTTTGATGAAATTTTAAAGTGATAGAATTTAGAATTAAGCCTAGTACTATTGCAAACTGAGCATGGTTCCTCTGTCTGCATTTTTCTTATAAAGACTCTTACAGCTGGTTTGTATTTTTTTGACTCAAGATATTTTTTTAATTGATCGATTCCAGGATATTCGCCATGGCCATCAAAAAGTATTTCATAAAATAACTTAGGTAATTTTTTAATGGGAACATCTTTTGAAATTTTTTTAATTCTCAAGACGTTAAATAGCTCTTCTTTTGCATAATCAAATGGAGCAAAATTTAAAAATTTAATTCCTCCCTCATTGATTGTTAAGTCCTTGTCTAATATCTTTTCATCATCATAAATCAAATTTGCACCATACCCACTACAACTTGAACAGGCACCGAGTGCACTATAAGGAGAAAAGGAACTAACTGATTGAATTGGAGTAGAAGCAAAATCACACTTTGGGCATTTTTTGTTTTTGCTTAGTTTAAAATCATATATAATTTTTTTCTTTGTTTTATTTAAAATTATCAAGCTGGAATCAATAGTATTTAACTTTAAATCAACTAGTCGTTTTTCAAGTGTCTCTAGATTTTCCCATTTAAATCTAAAAATCTCCCAATATTGATGTTCAGGATTAAAACTATTTACTTCTAAGTCTTCCTCCGCCAATGACCGAACGGGTATAAAATTTGTATCAAAATATTTATTGAAATCACTTTTAAATAAGAACAAATGAACAATATCAGAGGAGGTCAAGTTTAAAGAAGAATGTGCAATTTGATCAACGATATTTAAATCTCGAAGTTCTAGGTCATGCTTGGGACAAACTTCTTTTCCAAATGAAAAAAATAAATTTTGTAAAAAATCTGTTACTCGCATCAAATCAGATACAACAGTTCTAGATCCTAAAACAGGATTTATTTGAGGAAGACCAAAAACAGGAAGAACTGGAAAAATAGAATCAACATCCACCGAGGCTGGACGATCAATAAAAAATTTAACGGAATTAGGATAAGAATTGAGAAATCTTCTTTTAGACTCTGCCAAAAGAGTATGGAAGGCCAATGAACTCTTTCCTGATCCTGATGGCCCAGAAAAACATATTAACTTATTTAAAGGTAAATCTAGATTTACGTTTTTTAAATTATGAACTTTAGCGCCACGAATTTGTATTTTATTCATTTGAGGACATGATATCCCACACCTTCTAAGGTTAGAAAATAAAAAGGCCCCAAAAAGGGGCCTTCGTTAGACACTTGTTTAAGTTCGAACAAATTATCTCTTAGAGAACTGATAAGATTTACGAGCTCCAGAAAGACCGTATTTCTTACGCTCAACTTTTCTAGAATCTCTTGTTAAGAATCCAGCAGCTTTTAATTCTGGTCTAGAATTTGGAGATAGTTTCAATAACGCCCTTGCAATCCCGAGACGAATTGCTCCTGCCTGACCAGTAACCCCTCCACCTTTAACATTGATTTTGAAATCAAAGTTCTCAAGTGATTTTAAAAGATTTAGTGGTTGAAAAACAATGTAACGGCTTGTTGCTTTAGGAAAGTAGTTTTGAACTTCTCTAGAGTTTATGAAAACTTTCCCTGTTCCACGAGAGCCATATACTCTTGCTACAGCAGTTTTACGACGGCCAATTGTGTGAACATCATAAGATTTAACTTTACTCATATTGGTTTCCTTAAATTAAACGTTAAACTTTAGTGGCTCTGGCTTCTGAGCCTCATGAGTATGAGTTGGACCAACGAATACTTTTAGTTTTGTAAATTGTTGTCTACCAAGAGTATTTTTACCAAGCATACCTCTAACAGCCTCTTCAACTATAGACGCTGGATTTTTTTCAAGCTGCTCTTTAGCTGTTCTCTGCTTAATTCCACCAATGTGATTAGTGTGCCAGTGGTAAGTTTTCTCATTCCACTTTTTACCAGTAAATTTTACTTTTTCAGCATTTACAACAATAACATAATCTCCAGCATCATTGTGAGTTGTAAAAGTAGGTTTATTTTTACCTCTTAAAACTTTTGCAACCTCAGATGCAAGACGACCCACAACCATATCTGTTGCGTCTACTACGTACCACTTTTTATTAGCCATCTCAGCTTTCGTGATCGTATACGAACTTTGTTTGATCATAATCAACCTTCCATTAATAAATAATTTTGTCCCTTATAAAAACTATGCGGCCATCCGTCAAGAAAACTCTAGAGGCCAACTTGCTAAGGGTCAGCGTTGAATCTTCAGTCTCTTTTAAAATTCGGGGGATTAAAAGAAACCGATTGACACATGGAAGCGTCCGGGGTCCTCCAATGTACCATCCTGATTTGTCTTTCTCAAGAGTTTTATCCCATAATCAAAATCTAATGTGCCTACTGGAGTTAAAATTTTAAATGTAACACCGACAGAGTCTCGTAAGTCTCCAAAATCTAAGCTATTTACACTTACGCGCCCAGCATCATAAAATACGCCCCCGACAATATTGTCAGTGAGAAAAAATCTGGGCTCGATCTTCATATTTATTAAATAGGCCCGCTGATCTACCCTAACTTCAGATATATCTTGCTTATCTGGTAGGCGATTGATTTCTTCGTCATTAAAACCTCTTACAATATCCATACCCGTTAATCTGAAAACCTTGATGTTTGGTATATATCCCTCTGAAACCAAATTTCCTTCAGTATCAAGTCTTTTATCAGTGGCCAAATTTTCTTGAAGGCCTCCAACAAATGAGAGAGCGAGAGCTCCATTTCTATATGGTAAATAAAGCCTGTTCCTCGATATTAATTTATAGTAATTAATTTTTAATTCTGAAGTGTCTTGTGACAAAAAATAAGGATTTGCAAATTCACATGATAAATTGAGAAAAGATCCTTTTGTAGGGTTAATCTCACTGTTTCTCTTATCATAAGTTAGACTCGGAGTGATGGCTCCGATTTGAAAACTTCCATTATCTCTTTCCTCCGTAGCATCAGACTGAGCAATAGTTTCCCATTGATATCTTAAAGATGCTGATAAATCTTCAGTGATTTCTCTCGTCAAAGTAGAATTGACCCTCCAAATATCTGCATCAAACGAATAGAATCGTTTTCTTTGAAAAGATGATCCAAGTCCTAAATTAACATATGTATCAAAAAGATCGTTCTGGTTAAAATTAAGTGAGGTATTATGCTCTAGAAATTGTCTTCTTGCTTTTCTTCTTCTTGGATCAAAAGTTTGATAATTAAGTCTCTGGTTAACTTGGCTTCTTAAAGCGATCGATTTATTGTCACCCGCTAAATTTAAGTATGATACAGATCCGGAAAGTTTTAAGCCGAGGTCAGTCCTAAAGCCTGGGGCGAATTCTACTAAACCATAATCTCTCTCCACGACCTTAACGATTAAATCAGTTTCACTTTTTTTAGATGAATGTTTGACTGGAGTAGCAACAACGGAACTAAATAGGCCGGTGCTAGAAATAATCGCTTCAATTCTTTTAGTCTTATCTGGTGTTATTGTATCACCTGATTTAAGAAAAATTTTTCTCATTAAAATTTTTCTTCTTGTTTTATTATTGCCGACAAATAAAAGTCGATTTAATAGGATCTTTTGACCGGGAACAATCTGAATATTGATTTCTACCTCTGAATTATTCTCCGAAAATTGAACTAAATTATCTGAATATTGGTTTTGAATTTCAGCAAAATAAAAACCTTCATTTCTAAGGTAATTCGTTATTATTTTTAAATCCTCAGAAAATGCCAAAGGATCAAAAGATTTGTTTTCAGCATTAGAAATAATTTTTAAAATAGTTTCTTCGTAGCCGAAAGGAAGGCCCTTGAATTTAATTTTTTTTACAAATGCCTGAGGCCCTTCTTTTATTTTAAATTCAATACTTGCTTTAGATAAATCAGGATTAAAATTTATAACCGGATCATCAACTGATACTTGAACAAATCCATTTTTCAAATAAAGATTTCTTAGAAAGTCTTTAAAATAATCTAAATATTCAGTATCCAGAAATCCATGTTTAGCTAATTCAAAAGATTGTTTGTCGTAATTAGTTACAAGATCACTTTCGTTAAAAAAATAATTACCTGTAAAATATATTTTAGAGACTTTAGTTCTTGTACCCTCAAGAAGGACTATCTCATAGCTCAACACTTTTTCATTAAACTTATTTTGAAACCGACTCTCACTGACTTTAATCTCAGGATTAAAAATCCCTCTCTTTTTCAAAAACTCTTTTAGTGCGTCAGCGACCATTGCTTTGGTTAATTTTTTCTTGAATTGTTTAAAAGAGTTTGTCATGACTTCTAAATAAATATCTTTTTCATTTGATTCCAGACTTTTAAAATTAAAAACAAAAAGTTCATCATTTGTTACTTTTAGATCTAGTGCTATCAAATTGTTATTTATCTTAGGGGTTGCATCTAAATTAATTAAATAATAGCCGTAGTTAAAAAGTTCTTTTTTTGCATCATCTACCGCCTGTTTAAATTTATTAAAATCAAATGGATGATTGTATAAATTTAAAAATTTGTTTTTTAAAAAAGATTTAATAAATAATGAATTAGTATTTGTAAGAATTTTTTTAAAAATTAATGGTCTTCCAAGCTTTACATCAAAAATAATATCGAAGTTCCCATTCAATTTTTGTATAGAATATTTAACACTATTTTGTGGAAATCCTAAGTTGTCTATTTTTCTCTGAAGAATGAGAAGTTCTGATTTTATTTGCTCCTCATCTAGATAGCTTCCTTTATTGATAGAAACCAAGTCTTTTAAATCGGTATCAATATGATGATCTACGTTGAACTTCAATTCGTTAAGAACAGGTTTTAGTTCATAATTTATTTCTATATCTAAAACACCTTCTATATTTTTAAGGATTTTATATTCAAAATACTTAAATCCTCCATCTGAAGATAAAATTTTGATTGTTTCTCTGAGATGGACTAGACTTCTATACTGTCCTTTGAGATTAAGTAGTTTTTTGTTTCTTGCCTTATAATCACTATCTGACAAATTAGAATTCTCAATTAACACATTTTTCACAACAAACTCTTCTGAAGCATATGAGTTAATTATTAAAATAAAATTGAGGAGAAGACCTAAAATAATCATTTAAAGGTCCACCTAAATTTTAAATCTCCGCCAATTGAATTATCTATAATATCTTCTTCACCCTCAGCGTTTGTTCGTAATTCATAAACCCCTTCTAGTTGAACTTTCTTAGACAAATTGTATGTCAAATTCATACTTTGTCTCTGACCAATACTTCCTCCCATCGTACTTGAAACAGAAAGAGTCATCGCTTCATCAAGTCTTTTCTTTAATTCAATTTTGGTAGCAGACCTTGTTCGACCAACTAGTCCAGAAGAATCCTGTGACCTTCCAGATAACATACTTTGAGTCTGGGATTGCTCAAAAACTGTACCTAGATTAATTTGAAGGCCGAATTGTTTATTTAAGATATCGCTAATTTTGAATCTATCAAAAACAAATGATCCTACTCCGACTTGAGTTAAATTTTGTTGTTCTCCCTGTGTAAGAGTGTTTTGAATTTCATCTGTATACCCAAAAGCTATAAGAGATAATATTGAATTTCTTGGAAGAGCTGGTTCTGAATTTAAATCGAAGTTAAATCTTTCAAGATCACCATAAGCCTTTGTTAAAATTTTATAACCCGAAATCATTGAAGTTGACTGAATATCGAAATCAGGGTTTGAAATATCTTTTTTTGATGAAAAATTCAAATCAGCATTTGTAATTAAGTATTCATTGTTTTTAAACATTACTCTTGATGAATTTGCTGGGGCAGACAATCTTCCATCACATTGAAGTCGCATTGGATCGCCTGAGATAACTAATTCTCCAGAAAGATTAACATCTAAAAGTGAGTTTGAAATTTTTATCGGATTGATAAATTTTGTATTAAGATTCAGCTTAAAAAGTTTCGAAAGAACAGATTCTTGATTTTTTGGTAAAAATCTAACTTGTGAAACTGACTTTTTTTGAAAATCAGAAAGCTCATTAAATACATGAAGCTTATTTATATCAAAATCTCCACTTATTACATAAGGAGGCCCATTCCCTATTACAATACCTTCACCCGTAAGATTTAAACTAGACTTTTCAAGAAAAGGAATTTCAGCTTTATCCACAACGAATTTAAAGTTCACATCTGGATACCTGTTTTGAAAGTATGCATCACCTTTTAAAGAAAAAAATCCAGAATCAAATTTCGTTCTCAAATTTTTAACTAAAAGCTTTTTATCAAAGTACTCAATGTCATACTGAATTTCATTTAGAGGGAGAGGAGCCTTATCAATAGTGAGACTTAATTTATTACTTTTTGAATTTATAAGAAGATCTAGATCCTCTTTAACTATCACTAAATTCACTTTGTTTGAAATTAAACCATCTGCTGAAATAAGCCTTGGCGATAATAAGTCTAAGATTTTTGCATTAAAATTAACTTCTGAATTCATTTCAAGTTTTTTATTTATATCTCCAAATGCTACGCTTTTTATTTCAATGTCATTGTTTTTTAAATTAAAATCCCATTTTTTTACAATTCCATCTTTTATCATGACTTGGTTTTCTTCTGATTGATAATTTAGATTTATTCTTTCTGATTTTAGAGAAAGCTTGCTTAAGAAAAGTTCTAAGTCCTTAATTGAAAAGTTATTCGTATACGTTATTTTGCTTTGAGCTTTAATTGAGCCAACGGTGTCTTCGTTTCTACTATGAACTCCTACTAACGAAAACAACAGAGGTTTCAAATCCTGTAAATCAATTTCAAAACTCAAATTGGAAATATTATTTTTAGTAAAAAAATGATTCCAATTAATCAAAATTTGATCTTCAAATATTTTAGCATCCGCCTTTAAGAGATCTTGACTCATTTTTATATTTAATTCTGAATCTTTTAATTTCAAATTTGATGTTGTAGTATTGGATAATATTGATTGGATGTTTAAGTTATACTTATCTAATTTCCCTTTTCCTTTTACAGAGCCTACTAGATAACCGTTTAAATTTATGCCTTTAAAGTTATTTAAAGAATTTAACCATATATTGTCCCACTTAACATCAATCATTAAATCTTTTGAAATAAGTCCAATTTTTATCTCACCATCAGCATGACCTTTTTCATTTGATATCAAAATGTCTCTAAATTCTAAGTTGTTTTTTTCTAGCCTTAAATTCAAATATGCGGAATTTATATTTTCGTTGTATGCAACAATGTTTTTTGCTTTAATCTCACTTTTAACTTTTAAATCCTCTAGGGATAATTTTCCATAAATCAAGGTGTCGACTTTGGCATCAAAGGCTAAATCCTCAGGAAGAAAATTAATTTTTTTAAAAATTGGTTTTAAAATTTGTCTTAGATCTTGAAATTTAGCTTTTGAACTATTTATTCCAAGTGACAATTCTTTATCTCCGTAATTTATTATTCCCTGGCCAGAAATATTAGTTTGACCATAAATAGAGTCAAAATTCTTAATATCAACTCTTGAGTCACCTAAAGCAAGGGCAAGATGTATATCAGATTTTCCAAGCTGATATCCCAGAACACCAAAATCATTAAGCATTCCTGAAAAATCAAAAAGAACGTTATCTAAAGGCCCGGTGATTTTTAAATCTAATTCCCCAATTCCTTTTATACCTAATTCGGCAACTCCTCCAAAATCAGCTAAATCAACTTTTCCTTTATTAATTTCCATGTCGATTTCTGATGGATTTATATCTCCACTTAAATGAAAATCCGACTTATCTAATTTAAAATCACCATCAACTCCGACATTTCCAGAGTCGTAAACTATTGTGGTATTTTTCATGAAAATATTTTTTACATCTAAAATATTTAAAGTATTACTTTGATTTGTAAGAATGAAGTTTTTTATGTGGAAATGATCGTGAGGCTTTATTCTAAAACTTTTGTTTTCAATTTCTAAAGAAATTTTTCCAGAAATATTCCCTTTTAAAATCCTATACTTCTCTCCAAAATACTTTAGGCCATTATTGAGGTTGAACTCCGTAAAGTATAACTCTAATGGATTTGGGAACAATTTTTTTTGGGCTAAATCGTAGAGAATATTTTTTTTCTTTACTTCTAAATTTTCCGCCTTATTTTTTAAAAATAAATTATTAAGAGATAACTTTTGATTATTAAATGTTAAATCTGCTTCTATTTTTTCAGCATCTAAAAGATTTGAAGACAAATCATCAATCAGTATTTTTGCATCGAAATCTGGATCTTCGTTTTTCCATAAAAACTTAAAGTTTCCTTTGGCCTCTCCTTCAGAAATTAAAACTTTGCTTGGCAGTAATTTTTCATTTAAAAAACTCAAATTTACAAAACTCTCCCCTTGAATTTCTATCATTGATTTTTTCAATTTTGGAAAATTTTTCACATCTCCCCAAAACTCTAATGTATTAACTTCACTTAGAATTCGAAGTTTATGTATCTTGATATTTTTCTTCGTTATATCTACTTGTCCCGCAATCTCATCAATTGGTACATTGATATCACTAGGAATATTTGGCGATGAAAGATGAAGCCTTGTTTTAAAAGTTTTATTTTCCTTAAAGGTCTTAAAGCGTTTTATATTAACCTGAAAATCATTATAAATAATTTTTGAATTTTCAATAACGACTGTATCAATAGCTAATGGCAATTTTTCAGGATATTTAAATACTTCTTCAAGAATTTTTTCAGGGATTTCCTCGACTTGTTTTTCATCTGACCGATTTTGAAAATTTAAATATGCTTGATTAAAGTTAATTTCCCCGAAACTTAATCTTCTATCTTCAATTTCCATTAAATTTAAATTAAGACTTAAACCACCTGACTCAAAAAAAATGATTCCATCATTTATTTTCTTTTCTAATTTAAAGTTTTGAAAAGTAATCCCAAGTGGATAAATTGTAAAAAATATATTTTTTACTGATACCTTTGCTCCAACTTTTTTTTCTGTTAGATCTGTAATTACTTTTGTTATTAAACGCCCAAATGATTCTGTTTGTAGAAAAACTAACAAGCACACAGTACTTACTGAGAAGACAATCAAGAATGAAGCAAAAATGCTTTTAATTCTCATTCATCTCCTGAAGTCTTCCAAGAGTGTTTCTATAATTAGCTCTTATTGATTTTATTTTATTAAAACTAATCTTTGCTTCATCTCTTTTATTTAAGAAGAAATAACTTTCACTAATTAAGTATAATAGTGCTAAAATTTCTTCTTCTTTTTGAGCGAGGGCAAGGCCCTCTATTCCATAATTCAATACCATTCGATAGTCTTTCAAACGAAATAGGCTTTCTGTTAAAAGTGTAAATGCATTTAGACGATCTTTTTCATTTTGAGCATTCTTCAAAACCAACATGCCACATTCTTTTGCTGCATAGAAGAATTCTGATTGCAAAAAGCCAATTCCCAAATTCACTAGTCCTTCATTATTTAAATCTTGATGTTTTAAACTTTTTACAATGACCGATTCTTCTTCAGTGATGGTTTGCTCAGAATGATCATCCATATTTTTTAATTCTGATGTGGATTCCTTAATGACTGATAGGTCGCCATTAACAGTATCTTTTTCTATTTCTTCTCTAGAATTTATTTTTTCATTGATAAAATATTTTTTTAACGAAGCATCATACTTTAATACTGAGACAACTTTTATTCTAGTTGTATCTCTTAGATAATTTGCATAATCCTTTGCAATTTCGATCAAGCTTAAATGATCTAAAAGTTTTAGGACATGTAATCTCATTTCTTGATTTTGCGCTAGGAGTAATATTTCAATTATTTTTTTAAAATCCTTTTTCTCTTGTATTCCTTTTGATCTTAAAAAACAATATGACTGAAAAATTTCAATTTGTTTTTTCTCTTCTTGGGCTTCAATTATGCTTCCAAGTAAATTAAATTTTTTCTCCACATCTTTAATATCTTTTTTTGTGTTCAAATACGAAAAGAGATTTAATATTTGAATTTCAACTTTTTCTAAGTTTCCTTGAAGGAAAGTCAAAACCAAATCAAATATTTTTAACTCAAAATCGTCTTTAAAATATTTCTCTTGTAAACCTGTGATATATTCATTCAAAATTGGTTTATTATTTTCAATTAAAATTTGTTTTATTTTTTTTATTTCACCTAGAAGTAGGAATAAGTCTCCCTTTGAATCGAGATACTTCATTTTAATAATTGATTTTTTAAGCGTATGAGAATTTAATTTTTTTTCTAAATGTTTTTCCCAGCTAGGATATTCAGTAAAATCACTTTCTAATAATTCTAATACTAAATTTTCAGGAATCGTTTTATTCTGAAGGTTTAAAGTTTCCAGATAAACTTTAATTAGTTCATTTCTTTGCTGACTAGATTGTTGTTTCAAATTTATTTCAGCAATTTTTTCTGCTTCAATAAATTTATTTTCGGCCATCATTTGCCGAATTGATGAAATTAAATCCACCATGCCCCTTCCTGTGGCATTTTAATTAAGACCTTAATTTTATTATACTTTAAATCAATTTTTTGGACAAATAATTGGTAGAAAATTGACTCTTAATAAAGTCTGGATCTTCCAAAATATCCTTATGAAGTTGAAGGTTAGTTTGGATCCCACTAACTACTGTTTCGTTAAGAACTCTTTTTGCCCGAGTGATACAGTTTGCTCTATTGTCGGCCTGAACAATTATTTTGGAGATCATTGAGTCATAGTAGGGTGGTACAGTATATCCAGTATAGATGTAATCATCAGTTCTTACGCCAATGCCCCCTGGCCTATGATAGTGTGTGATATGCCCAGGAGAAGGCATACCTGTCTTAGGATTCTCTGCATTTATTCTAAATTCAATAACATGATTTCTAAAAACAATATCCGACTGCTTAAACCTAATGAGCTCACCTTGAGCATGTCTTATTTGTTCACCGATTAAATCGACCCCTGTTCTTCCTTCTGTGACAGGATGTTCAACTTGGATTCGAGTGTTCATTTCCATAAAATAAAATTTCTGAGTATCTTGATCATACAAAAACTCTACCGTTCCGACTGAGTCATAATTAACAAATTTTGCCAATCTAACTGCTGCGGAACAAATTTCTTCTCTTACTTCTGGAGTTAAAACAGGCGAAGGAGCCTCTTCTAATATTTTTTGAAATCTTCTCTGAATGGTGCAATCTCTTTCACCTAGATGAATAACATTCCCATGCTTATCGGCTAAAATTTGAACTTCTATGTGTCTAGGATTCTCGATATATTTTTCAATAAAAAGAGTTCCATCACCAAAAGCAGCTTTTGCTTCTTCTTGTAGCCTACTCAAGGCTGGCCAGAGGTCATCAAAAGAATCAATTCTTTTCATTCCTCTTCCACCACCACCAGCAGAGGCTTTAATTAAAACAGGGAAGCCAAGTTTTTCAACGGATTCTCTTATGAAATTCTCTTCCGTATTTTTAACATAAATTGGCTCTAGAGTTGGAACATTGGCCTTCTTCGCCGTTATTTTGGACTCTATTTTATCACCCATGGCCTGAATACACTTAACACTTGGACCTATAAATGTAAGTCCCCACTTTTCACACATTTCAGCAAATTCATCATTTTCAGAGAGAAAACCATAACCAGGGTGAATTGCATCCGCTGATGTAATATCTGCGGCAGATAATATTTGTGGAATATTTAAATATGAAAAAGTTGATTTAGCAGGACCTACGCACACAGACTCATCCGCCATTTTGACGTGAAGAGAATCCTCATCGGCAGTTGAATGAACTGCGACGGTTTCTATTCCTAATTCTTTACAACTTCTAATGACACGAATGGCGATTTCGCCTCTGTTTGCGATAAGTACTTTTTTAAATTTTTTCATATTTAACTTTTAAATTATTTTTTCAATTTAAATAATGGTTGTCCAAATTCAACTAAAGATTCATTCTCCACACATATCTCAACAATCTCTCCGGCAATGTCAGCATCAATTTCATTCATAATTTTCATTGCCTCAAGCACACAGAGCGTTTGACCAGGCTTAACCTTATCACCAACTTTTACATAAATAGGTTTTCCAGGGGAAGGAGATGCATAAAATGTTCCAACAAATGGCGATTTTATAACATGAAGATTAGCGTCTGTTGCAGCAGCTGTTTTAGGAGCTGTTGTTGCATGAGCAGCAGTCTGTGTATGTGTTGGCATTGGTTGGATGTGTTGAGATACAGGCTGATGGTTAACAACAACTTGAGTTCCTTGAAATTTCACAGAAACTTTAAGCTCCTTCATTTCAACACTTAATTCAGTAACTCCACCATCTTTGGCCACTTTGACAATTTCTTTAAGAGTATCAAGATTCATAGTTAAACCTTTGCTCTTTCAATATATTCACCAGTTCTTGTATCAATTTTTAAAACTTCACCTTCTTTGATAAACAGTGGAACGTTAACTTGAAGGCCAGTTTCAAGAACTGCTTTTTTAGTACCACCAGTTGCAGTATCCCCTTTGAGTCCTGGATCTGTTTCTACAACTTTTAAATTAATGAAATTTGGAAGTTCAATCGAGATAGGTCTTGCATTATAATAAAGGATGTAAACTTTAATACCTTCTTGAAGATAAAATTTATTTTCACCAACCTGGTCATGATTCAAGTGAACCATTTCAAAAGTGGTTTGATCCATGAAGTTATATCCATCAGGATCAGAATAATTATATTCCATCTCTTTTTCTTCCATGTCTGGCTTACCGACGGTATCAACACCAGCTTTAAAAGTTTTTTCAACAACCTGATTGGTTTCAAGATTTCTTAGTCTTGTTCTGACAAAAGCAGATCCTTTACCAGGATTCACGTGTTGGAACTCGACAATGATCCAAGGCTTGCCTTCAATTTCAATCTTTAAACCTTTTCTAAAATCAGTTGTTTGATACATATCTCTTCCTTTTAATGGAGCTGTGTCATGATAGCGACATAATAACTCTGTTTTCCAAGTCCGGTCATTATGGCCGTAGCGGCTTTGGCAGTCAACAGAGTATGCCGGAACTCTTCTCTCTGATAAATTTGGCTCAAATGCACTTCAACTATTGGAATTTTAAGTATTTTTAGTGCGTCATGAATGGCCACACTTGTATGAGCATATCCCCCAGGATTGATCACAACGGCATCCCAAGTCTCTTCAAAGGCAGATTGAATTCTCGATACAATCTCTCCTTCAAGATTAGATTGAAACCACTCAAGTTGAGCTAAGAGTCCAACTTTTTTATTTGTCCACTCTCTTATAGAATCAAGAGTTTCTGAACCATAAATATGTGGCTCTCTTTTCCCCAACATATTTAAATTGGGGCCATTGACGATTAAAATTTTTTTCATTTTTTACCTTGCTAGCTGTGCTTTTTCTTTGATGGCATTTAAAAATAATTGATATTTATTTTCAAGAATTTCTTTTTTGGGATTTTTTTGTTTTACCTGATTTTCAATTATAGAAATGAGTTCCTCATGACCATCTTCTTCTTTAACTAAATGAAGCTCTGGTTTTTTAAGATCTCTCATGATTTTAACTTGGTTCAACTTTTCCTTTGATCTTTGATCATTTGGATTTGATTGGATGATTTGATCAAGAAGTTCAATGGCCTTATCAAAATAAGATTGAGCACAATAAAGATCTATTAAAGTATGAGAAACTATTGGTGAATCTATTTGGTTTGTATCTAAAGTATCTTCTTCGATTGGCGGTTCATCCGAAAATTCATCCGCATAATATTCATCTTCCAAATCTCTTTTTTCTACGGCCGGAGATTGTAAAATTGAATGAACCACTTCTTTTTGTGGTTTATTCATAACCCAATCATCTTCATTGGATTCATAATCAACTTTAATTTGTTTTTCTTCCTCTACAAATTTTTCATTGAAATCAACTTGAATCCAATCATCTTCAAGTGATTCAATTCTCCTGACCTCCATTAGATCTGGTGCTTTGACCAATTGATCTAGAGATAAAGCTTTGTGACCAATTAAGAGATCATCTTCTAATTTTTTAACTTCTTCTGCGAAAAATTTATCTCTTGGATTCAAAAACAAAAGATATTTGTATGTTTCAAGAGCTTCTTCGTTATGGCCTATTTTTAAGCAGGCCTGAGCAAAAATTTTTTGCATCGATATATTATCAAGATGATTTCCAACCAAAGGCCTAAGAGTATGATATGTTAAATCAAATTTTTCTTGATCAAAATAACAATGCGCTAAAACAATATAACCCAAAGGATAATTTGGATTGTGCTTAATGCCTTCTTTTAAAATTTTAAAAGCATCTTCTAGCATTCCAAGGCGTCTAAAAGATTCAGCAAGGGGAGCAAAAACCTTAGACCTAGGTTTTTTTTTATATTGGGCAAAATATTTTGCCAGAAGAGCTGAATGACTTTTTTTAGAAATCACTTCTTAATTACCTCAAATATCATTTTTCTTATTTTCTGAATTAGATGCCTGTCTTTCTACCATACCGGCTTCATCTTGATTCAAAATTCTTGGAGTCATAAAAATAATAAGTTCATTCTTATCCGTCTCTGGATTTAATGGGCTTCGGAATAACCATCCAATCAATGGAAGATCTTTCAAAAATGGAATACCATTAACACTCTCTAGTGTAGAAGTTTGGTAAAGACCACCAATAACAACAGTTGAACCATTATCAACTAAAACGTTTGTATTCACGTTTCTTTGAGTTTGATCAGGTGGAGCATCCGGTGAAGGTCTAGTTCCAAATGACGACTTGGAAAGATTAATTTGCATTGAAATTGCACCATCATTTGAAACTTGAGGAGTTACAGCTAAATTAAGTGAAGCTGATACCTGTTGGAAACTTGCTTGAGGAATTGTTCCTGCCGCTGCTTGTTGAACTACCCTGAAGCTTGTTTGAGCTGTACTTGTAATAGTAGCTGCTTTTTTATTTTGAGTTACTACTTTAGGGGAAGAAATAATTTTACCCTTAGATTCAGATTCCATTAACTGTAGATTGAAATCCAAATTTAATAATCTTTTATAAACACCAACCGTCATACCCAATACTCCTGCGTTAGTGGAGTCAGGTGCAGTACTAAAAGAAAAACCAGGACCAGTTGGACTCGGTATAGTATCTCTTATTGGATCGTATCCAAAAGATATACCCCGAGATAAACCAAGTCTTTTTCTATAAGTTTGATTGGCTTCAATAATTTTTGCTTCTATTAATATTTGTGGCGTTTGTGTATCAAGAGTTTCAATAATTTTTTTAATTCTTTCTATCGAGTCAATTGTATCTTTAACTATTAAGCTGTTTGTCCTATCGTCTGACTGAATTGTTCCACGATTTGGAGTGATGTAATCATTCACTATCTTTTGAATATCCCCAAGAGTTGCATAATTAATCAAGAAAACTCTTGTTACTAATGGCTCAAGTCCATCTCTCACGGCTTGAGCTTTTATTTTTTCTTCATTTTCAGCTGCCGCTTGTGCAGTAGTCTTCATCACTAAAATATTTGCATTTTTTTGGGCAACAAGCTTAGATAAGCTCATGATGGTATCTAGGGCCTGATCCCATGGAATGTTCGTTAGATTCAATGTTAGAGGCGGAGATTTAGCTATTTCTTGATCAATGATAATATTAAATCCTGAAGTCTCAGCGATCATATTTAATAGTTCAGTAACAGGAATATCTTTAACGTTTAAAGATATCCTTTTACCTACATATTTTTTTGGCCCAGAGAGTGTTAAATTTTCTAAAATGTCCTCTACACTCGTTGATTTTGGAACATTAACACCAACTGCATCCTCTATTATATCGCTAGATTTTTGTGTATCCGACTTGACTTTGGTTTTTGAAAACACACCAAATCTATTTTCGATATTTAAAATTATTTTATTATCTTTTGATTCTAAAACGGATCTGACATTATCTCGAAGTTGAATAGCAAATCTAACATCTCTTTCTGATCCAGGTTTTTTATAGCCTGAAATGTACACAGTACTTCCAGGGAATTCAGATGTATCAATTCCTCGTGTGAGTTTTGGAGATACAGTTACATCCTTGAGATCAAGAATAATTTGCTTATCCTCTGTAATGTGAAATCTCTCTGCAAGAATTTCTTTGTCTGTCTCAATAATTAATTTGCTAATTTCGCCCTCTTGAACAAAATTTACAGATTTTATTTCCTGTGAATAGACATGAAAGGATAATAAGATTCCTAAAATTATAATTCCGAACCGCATACTTCTCTTCCTTAAGAAATTGGTCTCTACTAGAATTGTAAGGTTATTATCTGGAAATTGGTATAACTGTTTCTAAATATTCTTCTTGTCCATATACATTAATAATCTTCTCAACTAATAT
>JACCDO010879209.1_pt1 | contig 26101 bp, 15 predicted proteins | sample 7446101 | NCBI WGS metagenome assembly JACCDO01 (sample SAMN15323440, study PRJNA562643) | freshwater metagenome | isolation source: river surface water | place: USA:Blue River Watershed | collected 2017-08-16 | reverse complement strand
CTTATAGTTTTAAGCTCTCTTCTCTTGGCGAATAGTTTGCCTTACTTGAATATAGATGGTTTCTCATGGATTGAGAACTTGATATTCGATGGTCTGGGGAAAATGTTTCTTTCCGAATGGCGTCAAGGTAAAATATATGCAGTTTCCTTATGTAATAATGGTACAGAGTACTGTGTCGATAAGTGGCTTGATACTGATGATTTTGAGCATATCTGTGGTCTGTCCACAAGTTCAGATGGTAAAGAATTATATGCAGGTGTTACATTTAATACTAAAATTGACAGTGAAAAATATGGTATTATTCGACTATCAACTGTTGAACGAAATTCGAATACATACTCTGTTTTAACGTATCTCCCTTATATGCCGAATGGAATGCAATTAGATTTTAATAGAAATGCTTTTTATTTTACAGATGAGGGTGTATCATCTGATATTGGAGGTACAGTGAACATGTACGATATTAATACTAACTCCTTAAGTATAATACAGAATCATGTTGATGGTGCTGATGGTTGTTGGTTAGATAGAGTCAACAATAGATTATATATTGGCTTAATAATGAAGAAAAATGTATTAGTTTTTGATACAGAAAGTAATAAATTAATCGGAGAATACACGGGGCTTTCTGAATTGTCAGCTTTACATCAACTAGATGATCTCACACTGTTCTCAACTTCAAGTACTACTATAGATGATACAATGATTCTTGGGGCTGATTGGTTGGATAAAAATATTAAATTATTCAATTTGAAAGGGACTAATATTACCGAAATAAATGTTGATGAATCATTAGATATTCACAAATTATATGAAGTTACTAGTGTTCGATGGGGTGTAGGTCCTGACTTTGATTCTAATTCTATCTATGTTAGTGAGGGTGGTGGACTTACCAAGGGCACTACATCAAGGCGAGTCATTCAAATAAAAATCTAATAACACAACTTAAATGTGTCATGTATTCGTATTTTACACATTTTTTTTCTTTCTGTAATTGAATTACTCCAGATTTTATAAAGTACGAAGGAATTCTCATTGTTTTTCTCATTGAATTCAAAAATAAACTTTTTATTATTGAGCCGCCGGTATTCAAGTTTTATGATGTGTAGAAGACTTGCCAGAAGTTCTGCAGCAGAACAAAGTTTAACAAACAACAAACTTGTCAAACTATCTAAGTCTCAGTGTTGATTAAGCTTTAATCAATTTTGGATTCATCTCATCACTTTGCGTACTATGTCCACCACTTATTCGCCGTTGCCTCAAGAGGCTCAAGATGGATCTAGTAATAATGCTGCTGGTCCAACTGTGCACCCAATGAATCCTCCTCAGAATCCTCCACCAGGTGTGTACTTTGTATATCCTGGACCTGGATATGCTCCACAGCCGCCAGTGCAAGGTGGACCTCAGCCTACGTTCGTCTATGGTACATGGGTTCCTCCAAGTGCAGTGCCTTATCATAATCAATATTATAATGACTATTATTGCAATGTTATAATTGCTGCTACATTTGTTATATTATTTATTATGTTTATAATTTTATTAGTATATGAGGTTGAATATGATGATGATACTGATGACTTTGCCCGAAGACGTTTAGTAGAATTACTACCGTGGAATAAATAAAGTTGTGTTGTTGTTGATATAGTGTTATTTGTATATTATAATAGGGATGTAATAAAACGTATCTTTGTGCCGAAGCAGAAGTGAAGAGGGTAAGTGTTAGAGCCCAAGATTAAGTAAATTGTTTATTAAATAATATTTACATTATTTATATTTTTCTGATGTTGCACTTATTATAGCTTCTAAATTATTACTAAACTCTGAATTACGCCGTTTACTAGGTGTTGAAAACATGCTCATTGGATTCATGAATGAAAACATGCTTTCTTTTTTGACAGGTTCTACATAGTCATCGTAGTATCCCGTGGATGTTACCACTTTGGAGGGATCTACTCTATAAACTACATCTCCGGCAGATTTCTTCAGTGCAGATTTTGGTGCTATTGGTGATGTTGGTGGTGCTTCTTCCTTTTCCTTCTTCTTCTTTTTCTTGTCACTGTTTCCTGATTTTTCAGAACTTACTGATGCTGTATCACCATTCTTTTTCTTCTTCTTATCACTACTTACTGACGGTTCAGAACTTACTGATGCTGTATCACCATTCTTTTTCTTCTTCTTTTTCTCATCAGTTACTGATGGTTCTGAATTTCCTGTTGTTGTATCACTTACTTTTGCTGTCTTCTTCTTTTTCTTTGTTTCCTCTTCTGTTGCTTCTACTTTACTCGCTGAAAAGCTAACTCTTCGAGATGATGAAGGAGGAGTATTGACAACTTCAATGGAGTCATTAAATGTTGAATTTGTTGGACCTGTTGGGGATATTGGGAAAATACTTGTAAAGAATGATCCCACTGCATTCATGCCACCACTAACACCAGCTGAAACGGTATCAAGACCGATTCCAACTCCATTCGCAGATTCATTTCCTGTATTACTAGTTAACCCACTCTTTTTTGAACTCGTATCATTATCAACCGATGCAGATGCAAATATAGATGGCAACGCTAATCCCGAGGTTGCTTTGCCCCCGGTTGCTACAGATGAAGTTATACTGACTTCAGTATCAATTGATGCGGTAGGGAATATAGAAGTGAACACTGATCCTACGGATGCTATACCACCAGATACATCGTTAAATACTCCATCGACTGTACTTTTATTATGATTTTCAAGCACTTCAGCTACTGAAATAGGTACGGGTGCCTTGTTTCTAAATACTGCACTGAAACCAGCGTTAATTTCAGTTATTTCTTTGTTCTTTAACTCAAGTAAAATGATTCGTTCCTTTTCCTCCCTAACGAGGTCAGCTTCAATTTCATTGATTCTTTCTTGAATCGACTTGGCGCCTTTTGGATAGCTTCGTATGACATCCATCATCATATCTTGCTTATTAACCTCTAATTCTGATAAATACTGGCATCGTAACAATAACTGATTGTTTGTAATCTTGAGCATCTCCACTTCCAACAACAGCGCATCGTACTCCTCTTTGATCCCATAAAATTCACTCAAATCATTCTTGGCATCACTTAATAGCTTGTTGTTGGTGGTATAAAGCTCACTTATAAATTTATTCAATGTATCAATTTCAAGTAATAATTTTTGCTCTTTATCACTGGTAACAGGCGTCGCACCATACTCACCAGCCTTTCCGCCGCCATTTGTCGCGTCTTCTTTCAACTTCTTATTCATATTATTTGACTCATTTAATTGATTTCGTAATTCTAATATTTGATATTTTGTTGTAGATAACTCACTAGTCACACGATCGTACTCCTTGCATCGTTCACTCATAGAGTGGTTCGTCCTTGTTAACATGTCAACTTGCCCCTTTAGTTGCGTGATGATCTCTACTTGGTTTTGACTATCACTTGATACTCGAACATTTGTAAATTCTAATTCTTTTAGTTTATTACTGTCTTTATACAGATCATTCAACGTGATCTTAAGCTCGCTATTCACCCGTTTACACTCACGCAATTCCTCTTGCAAGATTAATGACGAGTCATAGCTGGCTTGTAATCTTTGATTTGTCAATGATAAATCCGTTAATTTGGATTGTAATTCTAGAATATTTGTTTTTGCAGCATTTAATTCCTTGAAAACACGACCAGAATTGTCCGAAACGCGCTCTAATTGCACTTTTTCTCGTTCAAGAGACGTTACTTTGGTCTGTAGACCCAATATTTCCCCTTTTAATACACTTAATTCGACATTTTGACTGCTACTACTATTGTTCGCGGCTATTAACCGATCTTTTTCCAGCAGTAACTCCGATATTTGTATCTTGCAACTGTCTATTTCTTGCATTAGCTTATTATTGTTGTTGTTCAACTCAATAATAGAGTTGTTTTGATTGGTTAACTTCACTTCTACCGAGTTAACTTGGTTCATTTTTGCTTGATAATCAATTATATTGTTCTTTGTACTCAGCAATTCTTTCTTGGTGTTGTCTAGTTCATACAGAACTTGATCAAACTTCGAGCATTTATTGCTTAACTCGTTACATTGAAGTCTCCAATTATCAATTTCTTGCTTTTGTTCAGTGATAATTTTGCTGTAGTTAGTCAATTCAACGTTGAGCGCTTGTGCTTTATCTTCATACAATCTTACTTTAGTGTTGTATTGGCTTTCTTTGTCTTTCTCCTGCTCTTTCATGTAGTCAATTTCTCGATATAATCGATCCAATTCACTACCTGATACTGATGTAGCTATTACGCTAGTATATTTCCTTGTTAAATCATCTAATTGAAATGTTAATGTCTCTGCTTGTTCACGATAATACTGCTCGGCGTCTTTATATTTTGCCAGCTCAGATGTCAACATACGATTTGTTAAATCATTATCAACTTGACTTAACACTGGATCTGCTTTCACTTTACTTGCTTTTGTTTTCAATTTTTTTTCTTTCTTGGGACTTTCTTCAACTTCATTTCTCGGACTGAGAGTGGTATTTACTTCAATGTTTGCACTGCTTACCTTGGTCGCTGAATCAGTTGCTGCGTTATTGCTGGCAATAATATCTGGTACAAGGAAGGTAGTAAAGAAGGAACCAACAGCAGCAAATCCATCAGATAACGGAGTCAATGGATCAATGAATTCTTTCGACTTCATCGGCTCTTCCGCTTTAGTAGGCGTTGCGATAGGAGCTGTATCAATTTTCTGAACCTCAACTTCATCCTCCACTTCCTCTTCATCGGAACTACTTGAATCAATTTGATATTCTTTTTCTAATACTTTGTCTGGTAAGATACCTGAGGCTAATTTCCTACTTAACTCATCTTTTAGCTTCCTATTAGCATCCATCAGCTCTTTTAGCTCTTTCTTCATATTTTTGTTCAGATTTAAACTAATTTCTAGTTCATTTTTGTGATACAGGAGATCCTTTTTTACCCCATCAACCTCTAATTTTGATGTATATAATTTATTAGTGAAGTCATTCTCAATAATACTCACTTCAGATTTCGCTTGGGACAACATATTGCGACTATTGACTAGCTCTTTCTTCAAATAATCAATGTTATCTGTGTCACTTTTTTTATCCTTTTGCACCGAATCTAACTTTTGAAGTGTTTCATTTAGTTGACTTTTTACTATTGTTAGTTCATTCTTACAACTGCTTAAACTTCCATTTAAATTAAACAAATTGCTATCTAAAGTGCGGTTTCTTTCCATTTGTGAACCTAAAGAATCTCTTAGACTCTTTATTTCATCATTTAATTGTTGTATTCTTGTAGATTCATATTGTTTGATATGGTCACTATTTAATGATTTTAGTTGGATTATTTCGTTATTTGCATTATTCAATTCTTTTCTCAAAGTTTCTAATATTGTACCAATCTTCACAGTAATATCAAACTCAAATGGTTCCTTTCCATCATCAATACTTACTACTACAGTCGTTTCACCCGCTGATGGATCTGCATCTGTTAGTGGTTTCACAGTGATCACTGCGGTTTCTGCCCAATGCCTAGATGACATATCCGATCTTGACCAATAATACTATTACCACGTCTTACAAAGTACTATCAAATATGCCATTTGATACAGTTATTCATTATGGAAATTTTACCGTGCAGAGGGAACAGCTGCCGGAGCTGCTTCCACACCCATGTTGTAATTGTTATCAAAAAGGAGAGAAAAAGTTCTAAGTTGGGAAGAAATCAGTGACTGGATTTCCCGGCATCCGTTAATTCTATTTTGTATCTATTTTAGGCTTGTATATAAGCGACAGCTGACACAGCTCAATACCGGTCCGATAAGTGGAAAACGGTTCGAACTTCGGCGATGGAATACCTACCTTTGCAAAAGAGACAATGCAATAGTATGTTGTCAGCGCTAATTATCTGCGCGAGAAGATGAGCAGTGACATCGAAAGAAAGCGATTGGCGCTACTTGATAAGTACGTCTCACCACCATGGAAATCGCCGCATCCAAAACCACATTTTGATAAAGACATTTGGACAAATCGTGGTGCAGATCAACTAGCAGAATATGTTGATTGGCATAAACGGCATCCTCATAGCACTACACCTAGAAAGATTTCCGCTAATGACGCTAACGACAAATTACTTAGAACTAGTCGTATAGATGACGATGATCCTAATCGTGAGTACTTTGATAATGGATTTACAGCACCACCTATTTCAAAAGAATTTTTACCTCCTGAATTCGGTAAAGATGGCGAACTTAGTACAGTCTATAAAACAGCAATAGAATTAGAACGTGAACAGTTTTGCATTGCATTTAGTGAATATAAAAATGATGATCCATGGTATACAAGAAGTGTGAAAGATAATTTAGAAGATAATCATAGTGATGGTTGGCATACACCAAATGGGCTATTTATATCTCCTATTGTACGATCCAAAGAGAATAGTAAGCCATTTATCAGAGATCCTAAATTTATTGATTATGATTTACCTGAAATAAAAGAAACACCAATAGATTTTCAAACTGCATTAGATCAGAATAGAGAGATGCATGCCAAAATGACTGTCAAAGAATCAGGTGGAGCATTAAATGCAGAAAAAAAGGTAAAAGTGTCACCATGGGAAGAAAGGAAAGTGTGGAGTAAATTAACTGAGAAAGGAACTGCAATGGATGAATGGAATCAACAAAAATTAGAGAGAGTTATTCATGAAGGCCGTCTTATGTACGACGAAACTATAATTCAAGATGATATAACAGGCAAAAATGACATGGAACGATTCAAAAGTATTGCATCAAGGGGCGCATCAAGAGGTTCAATGGGCGGTATACTCGATGAAGACGAGGATTTTGAGGATTTAACATTGAAACAGAAAGCTAAAAGAGTGTTTATACACGTATTAGACAAGCTGGGATTTGATTATAAATCCAAAAAGAATAGCAAAGAAAAGGAAATAGAGACTACTGAATCAACCAAAGTGCTTGATAGCCCCGTGAAGATCAAGAGTCCTGCTACACCCACAAGTAAAAAAAAGAAAAAGAAAAAAATTTATACTGGAGACTCCAAGAAAAATAAAGATAATGACAGTGTAGATAGCATACTGACAGATTTGCCGAATATTAGCTTTTTGAACGAGAAAAACAACTATAGTATGAATTTTGATATTGAGAATAACAGCGTCTTGCAAAGTGATGGTAGTGTCACAATGGGTGGCAGTTTAGCTGGAATGGGCAGCGTTGCCAACAGTAATAATGACGACGAAGATTCAATCATTAGTCAGATAAGTAATGACAGTTTCTTTGATGATATTGATAACAACCCAGTTTTGCGCACAATCGTTGATCCCTCATTCACACATGATCCAAACGCACCACTTCCTCCTGCAGCTGATGATGACGGTATTGAGTATAGCAAACTTACATTTGACCAAAGAGTTGAATTATTAAAAACTAAACTTGGCGGTGATGAAGTGATTGAAGTAATGAAAAAGAAATGGATCAAATATGCTGAAAAAATTCGTAAACAAACGAAACGTGAAAAGAATTATTTTGATTTTTCATTGAATTTACATGAAGCATGTGACCGCGGTAATGTGACGCAAGTATTTGGGATACTAAAAGCCGGCGAGGCTGATCCTAATATGATAGTTGATGTCGATAAACCATTATTCGTTTATATTTTTAATAAATTAATTGCGTTAGATACCCAATTTGGGACTATTAGCACTGATGATAAGATAGAAACTGATCAAAGAAATTATCAGTTAATACTGGAGTTATTACTGAAGCATGGTGCTGATATTAATGCTAAATCTGGTGAAGGATGCGCAGCAATTCACTATGCTACCATGGCTATGAATGCTAGATTAGTATTATGGCTAATAGAACATAAAGCAACGATAGATTTACTCACTGGAAGAGATAAGTTAACTCCATTAGTAATAGCTTCGAAATCTGGCTATGTAAATGTTATAGCAGTACTATTACTTAACAAATATGATATTCATGAGGTTGATCGTAATAAGCGGATGTGTTTGCATCATGCGGCTTCCGCTGGTCAAACAAAAACGTGTCTATTTTTATTAAAAGTTCTTGGTGGTCATGCAAGGTCAGTTAAGGATAAACTTGGAAAAACACCAGGTAATTTAAGTGATGAAAATGGTTTTAGTGATACAACAGAAAAAATGATGTGTTTTGTTGATGAAATTATAGCTATTGGACCACAAATGGATTACGCAAAGAAAAAATTTGAAGAAAGTCAAAAGAAGAAGACTGAAGGTCGAGCACTTGATGGTGTCTTTAGTGATATCTCGCAAGGAATAAGCAACTTTTTCAAGGGATTTATGTAGATTATTTGAACTTATTGTAATACATTTTGTACATATTATTTATATCTCGAATTTAATTTGTCATATTGATTATCATCGTGAATATTATCGTTAGGATCTGGGAATCGACCACGTCGTTCCATAAATTCACGAAAAGCCATAGTAGTTAATAAGATAGTTATAATGCCTCCTTGTGCAAATACTCTAGTCTGCATAAGTCTTTGACTAAATTTTAAATGTTTTAATTTCATCTGTTCATTAAGAATATATCCAGCAAATGGTGCACCTGTGACAACAATAAATGCAAATGGATGATCATACATACCATTCATAATACGATGATGTATAGGCATTGACAAAATTCTACCTTCTTTTAAATTCTTTTCACTTAAACCCCATTTTTCTGGAAATCTACTACAACTATATTGAGTTAACTCATAATTAAGAGTGAATAAGAAAATTCCAGTCATGATAGGAATACTTGATTTAGCAGAAACACTCATGTATTTACTAAAACTTGGGCTCTTTACGGTAGCCAGTGCTGTAGCTGCAGCACTTATCATGAAACCAACACCACCATATTTGATTCCTTCACTCAAAGAAATATTTCTAACTCTCTCTTCCTTTAGTTTTGACTCTTGCACAGTTGGACCAGAAGTTAAGCGAGCATTAATAGAATCCAAATTTGACATTATTATAATAATCGCTGTAAGCTACGAGCTGGTTAATGGATGAGACAGACACTGAACGAAACTCTACCTCGGGAGGGAAATGAAAAAGTTCTTAAAAGCGGAACTGACTCAGCTCGTTGAAATCCACACCGAAAATAGAGAAAAAAGAAGAAGAGGAAAAAAGGAAGAAGAAGGGATGGAAAGGGTCTTACTTTAATCTGTTATAAATGCGTGTACTTGTTGTAGGTCGTGGTGTCGGAGGGTTTTGCATGGCTTCCGCATTATCACGATTACCATTTATCAATGAAATAAAAGTACTAGGAGATGATGCAAGCTCTTACTTGCATGGATATACTGGTTTGTGGAGCCCCGCATTACAAGCGTTAAAATACTTGATGCCGCAGAGGGAATTCGACATCTTGCATAGTAATATAGAATTTATTAATAATTCTGGCTTTTTATCAGTGAAGGGTGACATGTTAGCAAATCCAAAAACGAAACCGAATTTAGGTTTTATAAAAAATAGTGATTTATATAATCATTTAAAGCTATGTACTAATAATAATGTCAAAATTTTACATGAAAATGAAACTGTAACAAATGTAAATCGTGAAAATAATGAAGTTACTTGTAGTTCTGGAAAAAAATATCAAGCAGATTTGATTATTGGAGCTGATGGTAAACTTAGATACTCATTATTTATTTACTTTTGCTTCCACTGACAGGCTTATTATAGGTATGCACTCAATTGTAAGAGATAATGTTTATAATATACATAATTTTTTAATACCTTCAAATTATAATGTATATAGAGGTCATAGCAACAAGAAAATTACACCTAATGCATTCCAAACATGGGGACCTGGAATTCGATTCGCTACTGTACCTACGAAAACTGGTAATTGTTGGTTTATAACTGAACCCAATACTGATATGACAAGAAGTACACAAAGTCATAATAGTGGTGCCCTGAGTAATAATTCATTTACTATCGGCGATAGTGGGTATAATCGTATAAAAGCATTAGTTTCAACATTTCATGATCCTGTCGGTGAGATTCTTAGCCATACTAATGGTACCGAGATCGTTGGTAATCACGCCGTAGCCACTGATCACAAGTTATATATTGACAGCAGTAAAAATACAAGAGTCGCACTAATTGGAGATGCATTCTATGTACAGGATCCTATATTAGCACAAGGTTTAAATGTTTGTATTGAAGATTCAACTTTATTTCTTCTTTGTTTATTGGAAACCTTCAACGGTGATCAAGTAGTCAAGAATAGTAGTAATTATGAAGAGTTATCGAAACTTGTTCATGCTTCATCAAAGAATAAGTATAAACCATATGACACAGCAGTATTGTCCACTGCAATATCACTCTTCTATAAGAGGAAGTACAACAGGCTCAATAAATTATATTACCTAACTCAAATTACCAATACATTCGGGACGTTGCCAACTCATCAGCAATGCAAGATTAGAGACTTTATTTTTTTAAATCTTTTTCCAAATAATGTAAAAGGAGTGCTATTCGATCAAAGTATTGCGCAAGGTCTAGACTCGTTTATTAAATAAATAGAATTTTCTTTCCCACACCTTTTTAAACCCGGAACCAGAATTTGGAGAATTTTTTCAGGGGAGTAAAAAACACTACCAACAGCCGAACGGAGGATTTAAAAAGATGAAAGTAGAATAACCTCCTCCACATTACCGTGTAATAGGTACGAGTTCAGTCTAATGAATGTAAAAATGAACAAAAGAGGAGGCCAATTGCATTGGTTTAAAGTAATAAAATGGTGCGTTATACTAGTTTTTATTACTCTTACAATAACTAGTTTCCTTCTGTTCATTGCGGTGGATCCATTTCATGCCTCTTCAAAAATTGATAGTTTAGTGTTAAATATTTACAAATATGGCAACAATTTAAAGGAAAAAGAGGAAGCTATACTACACGAAGTTAGTGTAAAAGTAAATGAAGCTTTGCACAAAAATTCCATTGAGTTGGTAGGAATAACACATCCATTAGGTGGCGTTATCAGAGACAGTGTATCTATATATTCGCGTATTATTGGGAAGTTTCCAGTTGGGTCCATCTTAGTAAAACAAGTTGAAGAAATATCCGATAGTCCGGATCAAAAAGTATTTGGACACTATGTACATATTATACATCCTTTGAATGGGTATATCCTATTCGACCATGGCTTAGTTACTTTAGACATAAACAAGCAGCTAAAATCACAATGCTGCAGTAGTACTAGCAGTATCAAATATAGCAGTAAAATTTCATTAAGTTCATATATTAATGGTTATTTTCAACCATCACCACACTTCAGTACAATACCATCAACGATACCATCAACAATATATAACAGCTTGGAAAGTTCAAAGTATATATTAAAAATGAGTAGAAAAGGCAACGAATGGACTGATCAATGGCCAATTGGTAACGGTAAGTTTGGTGCATTTGTTGGAGGAACTATTGATCGTGAATTAATACCTTTATCACTAGCTGGTAACTACATAAATAACGGGGAAACAAATGAAAATGACAACTTTGACGAAATGTTCAATGCATTTAAAATTAGTAGAGATTTACTATCGAGATTGAAATTCAATGAAGCGGAACAAATTATTGGTCAAATGCAATCCAAAAAAGGCGTTGGAATGTTTCAATACTTGAATGATATCTCCTTAATGTACTCCACGACACCATTTCGGCTTTTTACTGTGAACGACACCAAGGCTGATAGACCAGGTGCTCATGAGACTTTTGACCCTAATATTCGCAACCGAGCTAATGTGTTTCATAGACACTTAAAGAAAGTAATATCTGACTCTGCAGATCATCATCAGGTACATGCTGCGGAGAGTGTCCTCGATATGATGAATGGCGTGGTATACAGTGATTACGTGGCTGTAGATGGAAGTGATAAGTACGTCCACCATAGAGAATGGTTTGCATCAGCTGCTCATAATATTATTGCGGGTGAAGCAAAATGTGTAAAAATTCATAATAATTTTGAAAATAATTGGCAAGACTCCTGCATCAATTTGTCGTTACTATTGAGTAGGGATGGAGACGTCAGCGTCAGCACTGAAGTGCTTATTGATGACAAGTATGCCGATCCTAATTTCCATGTCTTTCGGTTCAGTGTAAATTTACAAGCGACAAATCAAAAAGAATCAAATCCGGTTGCATGTGGCTTAGTGTACTGTCAAAGCAGCACAAGAAGTAGTTTTGTTCATGGGAAATCGGAGGAAGTAATGAAGGGAATAGTATGTAACAATGCAAAAAAAGTGAATTATTACATTTCCGTTGTTTCGGATGCTGATGACAACGCCATGAGGTGTTTTCACCGCGTAGACTCCGCCTTCTCTCATGGTTACCTCGCTATCAAGGACGAACATACTACTCATTTCTCATCTAAAATGAGTGCTACAGAGGTTTCATTTGCAGACAAAACTAATTCATGTGAAAATTCAAATGTTGACCAAAAAATTCGTGGTTGTAATGGCAATGAGAAGAGTAATGTGACCGCAGAGGTTGATCCCTTGTTACTGTCACAACTATACAATTATGGTCGTTACCTGTTACTATCATCTGCACAGCAGCATGTTGCAAATCTACAAGGATTGTGGGCTGACGGCTCCAATGCAGCATGGAGTGGTGACTATCACATGAATATTAATTTACAGCAACTCTATTGGGCCGCGGATAGCACGGGACTTTCCGACGTGATGCAACCATTAGTTGAGTTCCTTCGAGATTTGGCAAATGATGGCAAAAATACTGCTAAAAATTTGTATAAATGTGATGGTTGGGTGAGTCACGGCTTCACTGATAAAACCAAAAGCACAGGTCTGCTGGGGGCACCCGAATGGTCGCTTTGCACGACTTGCGGAGCCTGGATGGCGCTGCATTTGTATGAACATATGCTGTATCATTCACTCAGCGGTGAAGATAGTAAACACTACGTGATAGATGTTTTATTACCCATACTCAAAGGCAGTGTAACCTTCTTTACTCAGTATTTGTATCAAGATGTACATGGGATTTATAACACGGGACCTACCACAAGCCCAGAGAATTCATTCGAAATAATAGATACCAGTAAGGTGGAGACGAATATCACCGCCGTTAACCCACCCGCCGTTAACCCACCTGTTGGAGGAAAAAGGCACCACGTTCCTCCTCGTCCCGCTATTCGCCGGCAGATCTCATACCTTACCATGTCTAGCGCATTAGACATATCAATACTGCGACAATTGGCTAATGCTTACATCCACACGTTGCAGGTAGGCATTTTACTGGATAGTAATCACACCGCAGAATTCACTAATGATTACAATTTGGCGCGGAAGTTAGTGCATATGGTGCGTCATATGCCCGGAAATGGTGTACCAACTATAAAAAATGGTACAATAAGTGAGTATCCTTATAACTTCGGTCCCAATACTACTTTAGTAAGTGATGAGCGATTGGATATTGGTCACCGGCATTTTTCACCCATGCAGTGGTTGTATCCTGGGTTATTTCAACCTCTTGAGACCGATAACAGTGCGTCAAATATTGATAATATATACAAAAGTAGCGCATTTTTTATGAAACAGAAAAGCTTACATCACGGCGGACACACCTCCTGGTCCGCTGCATGGGAGGCCTGCATACACGCCCGTTTACGGTCTAAAAAAGGTTCTAAAGCTGCAATTACTAGACTGATTACTAGATATTTAACCGACAATTTACTGTCACTTCATCCACCACTTAAGCCGATTGTCGTTCAAAACGGTGACTGTTACACTTGTTTTACCGACAATTTATACAATAGGAACATGACTATAGCTCATGTAGCCGTTAACAAGAACAGAGGACTGGAGACCGTTGATGGACATAAATTTCAATTAGATGGTAATTTAGGTTACGTTGCTGCTATAAATGAGTTATCGGTACAAAGCCACATCCCAGGAGTATATTTTCTGCTTCCCACAGGTGGTCACATATCCGATAACGGCTATATTAAGCGCCTACAAGCCCGCGGTGATGCAACTTTCTCTTATCAATGGCTATTTGATCAAGTGAAAGGAGCCAAAATCGAATTTAAATCACCACACCCATGGCTTTATGGGTACTCACCTTCACAATCACCAGGATTCTTCACATTCAATAATATTACTGATGGACCGGTCTTGATTACCATTGGATCCCCAAATATGTTATATATGTCGTCATTGACGGGATCTTGCGCCAACTTCTTGGATCAGGACCGCAGCAGTAACATAGTCTCACAATTACCTACTTTATACAAGAAAAATAATAATTTTATTAATTTTGAACTTGTACAATTTCCTTGCACGATCTTCTTATGCTCCGAGATCGACGAGGAAAGCTGCAGAGATAATTTATATTTTTAGCTCTTGTTGCATGCACAGTTACTACTGTATAGTTGATTTTTTATTTGTATTAATAATAATTTATTTACAAAATTATGAAGAGGGACTCGGTGCAATCAACAGCTCGGTGCTGCTTATTGCAGATCCCGGAGATATAGCGGGATTTATTGTTACGTGAAAGAGAAATTATTGAATAACAAAAATATAACAATACTAACAACTACTCTATTCTTAAAAATCTATTGTAAAAATTGTAGCACTCGACTAGCGACTACCGCGCGGGTTTCGGGATCTAAGTGAAAGTGATGAGATCCAGCGATTGTTTCAAGAGTTAATAATCCTTTTTTTTCTAAACATTCTTGACGTGATACAGCATCTGCTTTGATATATGGCCATCCTTTTTCTGCTCTTAATAATAAGGTTTTTGCTGAAATATTTTCAACGAATGAGAGAACTTGGTTGTTGTTGTAGTATGCGTGAGATGGATATGTGATTCGGGGATCATGTTTAAAGGTTACGTTGGTAATTGATTCATCATTCTTATCACTATCTAGTAATAGTGGATCTTCATCGACACCAACACCTCGCATAACTAATAATCTTGCTGCTTCCCTCGAAATGAATTGATTACCGGGATATGTCAATACTTTTTTTATTCGCGCATCAACTGCTCGTTTCAAATGAGGGAATACTCTATTATCTTTGTGTTCTTCAAATAAACTAACATCAATAGCTTTTCGTAATACACTACAGCTTTTGTCATCAGTGCTTGTAAATGGACCAAACCCATCAAGTAGTACTAGCCGTTTAGTAATTTCTGGAAAAGCACCAGCAAGCATTAACGATATACCTGCCCCCATACTATGACCTAGTAGAACAATATCATCATCAGGTTCCAATGATTTGTCCTTTTTTATACCATCAATGGTGGCCTTAACACATTGTATATATGTATGGGCTAAATATGGAGTAGAAGGATGTAAATGAGACGATTTACCATGACCAATAAGATCTAAGGCAATAAAATTATACCCATTTGAAGACAGAAAATCTCCAAGGTATGTGAAGGAGGAGACATTATCCATCCATCCATGGGTAGCTACAATGGTGGATTTTTTCGTCAAACCTTTAGGTACCCACCTTTTTATTGCAATATTAATTCCATTTGGTATTGCTATCAGCTTCTGCATACTATTTACAGTTAGCGTACTTGGTATTGCCAGCTGCTGGATGCAACTCATAGGCGCTGCGATACAAAAGAAGACTAAGAAATAAGAAAGTATCGTAATTTCCTTAGTCAATGCAAGTCAAAGACTGACTTGCCTACCCACAGAAATATAGAGAAAAGTGAAACTTTCACTCTCCTTTTTTCCTTTTTCCAAAATTTTATGGGGTGTGGAAGTTCGAAGGAGAAAAGAAAAGGAAAGAAGAAGAAAGGAAGGAGAGCCTTCCACTCTGTTAATTAATGATTTTTATCGAGTTTACCATTCATATTCATATCTACGGCTCTAATGTTGACTTTCTTGCCAACAGAATTAGGATCCGATTTTCCCTCCCGAACCTTTTTAAACAGCATATCTCTTGTATCACCACGTTTATTATTAGCTGCAGTAACATTATTACTAGTAATGTTACTATCAACAGTAAATAAGAATCCTTTTGATTGTGGCACTCTAGTGCGTACTCCATGATCTGAATTAGCATTAACTTTTCCTGTTAATATATCATCAATTCCTCCACGCTCTGTGGTATTCGTAGATGCTGTTGCTTCTGCAATTTGAGTACGTCTTAATGAAACATTTTGTATTTCCATATTCGTTCGAGCTACAGCATTTGATATAGCTATTGATGAACTAAATACTGGACGACACCATTTTGCCATAAGTTCTTTAAGTAAACGTTTATTTTCTACAGTTTCATTTTTGTGTTTACGTAGTGCTAATATAGTAGTGCCAATAGGTGTTTTACCTGGGGCAGCTCTCTTTAGATGGTCAGTGGCACATGGTAATTTCCATAACATTTCATATACCGCTGTTCGTACAGTCAATGATGGTAAATTATTTGCATCCTTTGGTTCAATCCAATCTTTAAATACTGATAAAATATCATAATCTAACAATGTATTCTGCAATTCTTTCATGTTGACTAATGCTTTAACACTATCTAAAAGAGCTAATTTATGAATTGCTGGTTTATGCTGAGCAAAACATTCATCATCTTTACGACTTGCTAAATCCATTTTTTCTAATATACTTTGTGCAAGCTTACTTTTATCCTGTTCATTTAATTCTGCTTTTTTTGGCGCACGATTTGCACTTAATGCCATTGATAATGGGTCAGAAGCTGATTTACTAATTCCACTACCAGATCTAGATACACTATTTTTACCTTTTGATTTTTTATGTCCCGGCCTATCATCATCAAAATCTTGATTATCATCATCGTATTCATTTACGACACTACGTAATAATCCATCATCTTCTGCTGCAATGAAATCATCATCCGCTCTAGTTCGTTTAACCTCTTCACCACTATCATATTCATCACCACTATCGGCATTTTCTCTTTTTTTATCACTACGTTTGGATTTTTCTTTCCTTCTATTTTCTCTCTTTTTTTCTTTTAGTTTTCTTTTCTTTTCAATTCTTGCTTTCCTTTTCAATCTTTCTTCATCTACAAAATCATTATCATTATCACTATCACCTTTATCTACACGTTTATCACCTTTACTTAATCTTAGTCTTTTAGCTGAAGGTTTCACCTCACCATCACTATCACTATCTTCCATAAGATTATCATAATAACCATCTATTTTATTATTTGAAGCTGCTATTGGTTCATCATCACTATCACCTCCAAATATATCATCTATTATCCCTTTATGATCTTCTGCTGGTGCTTCAACCTCTGGTTCATCATCATTACCAAATATATCACTAACTAGTGCATCCACACCTTGTGTCTGCGACCCAGGATCCATCTACGCTGCACCTACGCACCTTACGTATGGAAATGAAATTTTTTTGTGGCTTTTTTTTCGTCGAAGTTTTAAAGCATTAGTCAAAAACATACCCTAACTTTTACTTAGCACTTAAACAACTCTACAGAGGACGGGGTTAAATTATCTAGATTACATTGTGAATTAATTGAAATTAATGACGTTGATTCAACTCCTTGGATTCTTTGCTTAAATTTAGGATAATTTGATAGTCAAATTTCCTGATTGAAGAGTGTATTGGTACTAAGTACTCATATTTTCCCGTATATAGTACAATTTATTGCTTTCAAAAGGTATTATAATTGATCACCGGAACCAAATCAAATCTACGAAGATCCAAACTTAAACTAACAAAAAAGTAGTCGCTGACTTGTTGAAGCATGGTAGAGGCTGGTGCTGCTGCATTGCTTAGTAACAGTGAAATGGATCGTGTAATTCATGCTGTAATCTCAGTCATAGGCATCAGTTTAATTCCGAATGTGCTATTGTATTTTATTCCAACATCTTTTCTAACTTCAACTTCACGATTAAATGTAATGAAAATTATGATGACATTTGCATCTGGAGGATTATTAGGTGATGTATTTTTACATTTACTACCAGATTTGTTAGGTATTCATACATTAATCAGTAGCATACACAAAATTAAAGTTATTCACTTATTTATCTATTAGGAAATGAAGAACATCATGAACATCATGAGCATCATGAGCACCATCATGAACATCATGAACATCATGAGCACCATCATGATCATCATGACCACCACGATCACAGTGCAGAAAACCATGATCACCATCATAGCTCTCATAGCTTATACATAGGATTATATATATTAGCTGGTTATTTATTATTTTTTATGTCTCAACGATTACTTCAAAGGCATGTGAGTGATAATCATTCACATAATAATAGTGAAACTACTCAAATAACAAGGTCGAGATCAAATTCAAAATCAAAATCAAAATCAAAAAATAATTCCAAAAAGTCAGAGAGTAAGAGTAAAACAAATGTATTCTTTGAATCATTTATGAAACTTAGTTCTATGGCATGGTTAAATATAATCGCTGATTGTATGCACAACTTTACGGACGGATTAGCACTTGGTGGTATTGGTGGCACTCCAACAATACTTGCAATTTTATTTCATGAAATTCCACATGAAATTGGGGATTTTACTATATTAATTGATAGTGGACTAAGTAAATTTGAAGCTATTCGAACACAATTTGTGACTGCTATATCTGCTGTAATCGGGACTCTTGTCGGTTTATATTTAACCAGTCATAATATTGAAAGTAATAAGATAAATAGAGATATTTTATCTGGTTTAACAGGGGGTGGATTTTTGTACATTGCTACCACTATGATGCCCACAGGTAGTCACAACGTCAATATTGAACAAACACTGTATGAAGCATCCAGTTTTACACTAGGAGTTTTATTCATGGTTATGGTTACTAAATTAGAGTAAGAAAATATCCAAGAAAAAACTTGAAAAAAAAATATTATTTTCTTATGTAAATAATATATTGAACTTTTATTTACTTACACTTTCTTTTTCCTTGGTCACGTTTGACACATCGTCTTTAGCTGGTGGTTCTTGCCATCTTCCATAGTCTTTAATTAATTGAACTAGTTCATCGCACGCCTTCTCATTAGGTATAGCACGTCTAACAACTTCTTTGCCGACGTATAAATCAACCTTACCTGGTGCACCACCAACGTATCCAAAGTCAGCATCCGCCATTTCACCAGGTCCATTGACGATACAACCCATGATAGCAATTGCGACACCAGGTAAATGCCCAGTTTTTTGTTTAATTTGTTCTGTAACTTCTTGTAAATCAAATAATGTTCGACCACAAGATGGGCAAGATACAAAATCAGTCTTAGTTGATCTCATTCGGGATCCTTGTAACAGGTTGAATGACGTTTGTCTAAGTACTTCTAATGGAGCGAATGACTCGCATTTTTTATCTTTTACTGATATCATCACACCATCACCAAGTCCATCCACTAATGAAGCACCAGCTTCAAAACCAGAGCGTAATATAAGTTCATCTTTGTCTTTCAGACTGTCGAATGCCAAAGAATGTATGACAGGTAAGTTATTGCTGTTTTCCCCTAATAGTTGAAATACTCTACGACTTGCATGTACTCTAGAGACGTGATTTGGAACTTCAATAATTAACATACTGGTCAATGACTTTCCATCATTATTATGTAAATTTGATAAGCATTTATAATATTCAGTTGGTTCTATACCCGTTACTTTGATAGCGTATCTAATAGAGCCACTAGGTAAAGGTGGTAATGCTCCATTGTACTGTTTATTTATTGCCTCCAAAGTGACAATAGCAACAGAGTTTGGTAATGGCTTTTGCTTTAATTCATCATATGGTGCGATAATACCAACAGCAACATCAGTTAATCGTTTTAATACTTTTCTACTATTACTATCATCTACAGGTGGTACCTCTGGTAAATATATGGAATCGGATGTAGCAATATCCTTGAATGGCATTCCTACAACCAATTTACAACCTAAATTGCGATATAGAATGTCTGCATTATTTTTTAAATCAGCCAAAGTAACTGTGGAGAATACGGAGCCGTCACGATGCATTAACCCACGAACATCAAAAGTATCACCTTCAACTTGTGATGGTAAAACACCACGTCGTTTAGTAAAGGTGGTAAAATCACGGAATGATTCTGTAAAAGCAGGAATATCTTTGTATTTATTTTCATTTTGCATGTATTCATTCCCTAAATTAATTAATGTTTGACATGGTACTAATTCAAATTCAGGATCCTCAGTTAATGACACACGCACTGTATCGCCTAAGCCATCAGCAAGTAATGCACCAATGCCAATTGCTGATTTCATACGACCATCTTCACCTTCACCAGCTTCTGTTACACCTAAATGTAATGGATAGTCCCAACCTAATTTATACTGTTCAGCAGCCAATAAACGATATGCTTGAACCATTACTAATGGATTGGAAGCCTTCATTGAAAATAAAAAATTGTGATAATCGTATTTTCGGCATATTTTTGCAAATTCTACAGCACTTTCAACCATACCACGAGGAGAATCACCCCAAAATGACATGACTCTGGCTGATAATGAACCATGATTATTTCCAATACGTAATGCTCTACCCTTTTCTTTACACTTAAGTACTAAAGGAGCAAATAGTTCTTCAATCTGAACAATATCAGCATCATACTCTTCGCGGGTATTGTATACTTTATTTTCAAATGATTTAATACCATCGGCAAAATTACCTGGATTTACTCTTACCTTTTCAAAAGCATCCGCTACTCTTAATGCAACGGCAGGAGCAAAATGAATATCTGCAACAAGTGGAATATCATATCCCATTTCCCACAGCTTTTCTCTTATTTTCATACAAGCATCAGCTTCAAATCTTCCTTGTACTGTTAATCTTGCTAAATTACCTCCTTCTTTAGCAATTTTAATTATTTGATTAACTGAAGCATCAACATCACGTGTATTAGTTGTTGTCATTGTTTGTTTTGCAATTGGATGTGCTGAACCAATTGGAACCTTACCAACGGTGATAGTTCTTGTTTTACGACGTACTGCTCTATTCACATTTTCACAATATTTTTGATTCATAAATAATTTAAAACCATGAATAACATGACAAAATAAAGCTATAAGACATAATAATATAACTGCTTTAGCATGGTAAACCATTTTTTATACCTTTCCAACACAGTCGCACCTGGTGATACTAAATCGCCAGATCTTGAAGTGCTCGTCACCAAAGAAGAGAGTCACCGGAACCAACCTTGTTAAAATGATGAAAAGAAAATTACTTTAATTAGTTAACATATAAATTTTACGGCAACTATAATTTTTATTTTTTTATTCGAAATATTTCACATTATTTTATCATTTTTATAATTAATTATATAAAAATACCTATTTGTAGAAAAAAATGTTGCCAATTACTACAGATTATGACCACAAGCACTTCATACTACTTAACAATCCTTTTCCTTGATGATTTCTTGATGTTAAAATACTTAGGGTTTGGGTCCGCAAACCGAAACGGTTCCGGTAATTTTTCCCAAAAATATCAAGAAGATAGTAAAAGGAATGGCAGGTCGTCCTCCTCCTCCGCCTCCACAAGGGCCACCAGGTATGAGCCGCTCTAGTGTTAGAGGGATAATTTAACGCTTACTGCTATTGTTTCTTTAATAGGACCACCTCCTGGACCACCTTCAGGTGGCGATGATATTAAGGCGAAATATGCAAGTTATAATAAGTTATTACAAATGGGAACTCCAGAACAGGCTGTTAGAGTAAAAATGCAAATGAATGGAGTACCAGCTGCGGATATTGCAGCATTTTTTGGTGAACCTGCTCCTTCTGGAGTAGCTCCACCACCAGGTCCACCACGAGGTCCACCACGAGGTTTACCACCTCCACCAAGGCCACCTGTTACATCTAATAATGGTCCACCCCCTCCACCTCCACCATCAGCCATGAATAACGCACGACCACCTCCACCAAGACCACCTGTTGCTGCGAATATGCCACCTCCACCTCGATCAGGAGGATCTGTAGTTTCCGATGGACCTTCTGATCCACCTGATAGTGATCCGGATGAACCTCCACCAGATGATAGCGAGCCTGATGGACCCCCATCTGACTCTGAAGATAGTTTACCACCACCACCACCAGCAGCTGGTGAAAAAAGTGAATCGAATAATCCGGCGACACGAAGAATGTCAGCTACTGATTATGTTCAAAAATTAGGTCTAAGATTATCAATGCCAGGTAATGATGATAGAAGGTTGTCATCTGTTAAAAGTGATAATCCTGTGATAGCACAAGCACAAAATCTTAGACAGAGTCTGAATACTCCAGTGAAACCAAGTGCTAAAATGATAGATGATATGCCTCCACCTGATGACTCTCCACCACCACCTTCAGACGATGATTCACCACCTCCATCACCACCACGTGCTATTTCTTCCAGAGTTAATGTTGGTCCACCTCCTCCTGATGACGATGACATGCCTCCACCTGATGACGATAGCATGCCTCCGCCATCCGAAAATCCCGATGACGATAGTATGGCACCACCTTCAGAGAATCCAGATGATGATAGCATGCCACCACCAGAGGATGATGATAGTATGCCGCCACCAGAAGATGATGTTCCAGGGGCATTGCCAAACAATTTAGCCGCACTTTCGATTGCTGGATTATCTATGCCTAAACGACCATCACTTATGATAAGTGACAACGAGAAATTACAAGCAGCTAAAGCTTCTGTTTATGGGTCGAATAATAAAGCTTCAATTACAGTACCAGGTAGTAATAGTCCTACTAGAGTATCTGTTGCTGCTGTTCCTAGTCAGCGCAGCAGTACTACTACTACTAAAGTACAAGACACGGTCCAATCGCAAGCATTTAAAGATGGTTTTATACAAATTCACGGCAAATTTGAAGATGATGCAAGTGAAGTGATGTATTTGAAGGCAAATGATACTAAAATTGTTGTACGTGTATCTACAGGTGATGAGATGGAATTCTCGCTAACTGATGAATCATTTGTCACTTACGATTATAGTAACAAACAAATGACTTTAGAACATGCTGGAAGTTTGATTATTTTCCGTTATGATAGCCTCAAAGAATTGAAAAATGTCATTAACTCTCTCCCATCATATGTATTAGAGAATGATGATGAAGGTGAATTTAGCAGCGACTTATCTGCTAATAGTAGTCCAGATATTGACGAGAAAAAGAATAATAAAAAAGGTGGTTATCGTACAGGATATTCTGGTCCACCCATTGACGCTCCGCCACCTACTTCCTTCAACGATGATGACTTTCAGCCACCTCCTCCTGATAGTTTCAATAGGTTTATTAAGGGGTATAAGCGTAGTGAACTCATCGAAGAACATATCAAAAAACCAAAATTTTCTGTATTAAGAATGAAACTTATAACTCGTTGGTTGAATGAATTAAAGATATGGTCCAATCAAATCGACGTAAACACACTTCATCATGAAATGTGTAACGGATTATTTCTTGCTGCATTAATGAAAAAAATCGAACCAACCTGCAAATTTGTTAACTTAAATCAGAAACCACGTACTCAAAAGGCAGCTATTGATAATCTAGAACAAGCTCTTGGTTTTATATGGCGTTGCAAAAGTATGAATACATCACGAATTCCATCATCTATGGACATTTACAACGGAAATATAATGAAAATGACTATACTACTACAGGAAATATTTGAGGTGTACATCGTTAAACCATTGTATAAAGAGGCAATAGCTGTCTTGTCATGGTATCACGCTATTTTATCGCAGTACCAGATGCCATTACCTGATGCTATTTTTGACAATTATGATTTAGCTGATGTTTGGCCTTCATTTCAATCCGGCGTGGCATTGTTTTGTATCATATATCATTTGCACGGTCCAATTACACTTGGTGAAGGGGTTACCATGATTAAGATTGATCCGATGCGTATAGTGCAAAATCCATTTGAAATTAGTGAATATAGAGAAAATTTATCTTACGTATTGAAGCTTCTTAAAGCACTAGAAGTCCAAGTACTATGGGATGTTGATGATTGGATTACAGTACCAGATACGGAGTTTATCATGTTACAATTGCAGTATATTTATGACAAATTTAAATCAAAACAATGTTCCTTACCTCCAGCACAAGGTAGTTCAGCTGGTGTTACATCAGGTCCAAACGGTAAGCCTTTGGTTGTTGGTTTATCTTTTGCTGATTCTCGTCCTGTTTCTTCAACTAATGATCCAAATCAAACAGTGCATAAAAAGCAAGTATTACTTGGTGATGGTTCATCTGCACTCAAGTTATTGCCTATAGATACAGGCGGCAAAACTGGTCGTTTCTTGACTAAAAATGGAGCTGCTAGTGACTCTGTTCCAATGCCATTAGGTATTGTAAGTACTAACATCACAGTCGAAAGACGCCAAATTGATGTGAAATTCTTGCGTGAAACAGTCAAAGATCGATCCGGTTGGAATCAATCGTCGTCATTAGAGTCAACCAAGCGAGATGATAGAGAAAAATTAGTATTGAACATACTCAGAAATAAGGCTCCACCTACAACCTTTAATTCTGATTCACCAAAGGATAGTAAATACGAAGGCGTAAGTGAGAGTAAAAATGGAACTGATGTGATCAATGAAGAATCTATGCGCTATCAGCTTCACCAGGCAATCGAAAAACTCGAGGCAAATTTCTTGGAAACTACAAATGCACTTAATGACAAAGAAGATGAGTTAGCTGAGCGTTATATTGAATTAGAGGCAAATGCCAACACCATGAATAATGATGATTATATTTATTGTTTTGATGAATTAGAAATCGAGAGACAGCAATTAGAACAAGAAAGAATGCGAAATCAAGATCATTTTAATATGAGAATGGCGTCAATAAAGCAGCAGCATATTGAAGCATTAGCGCGCGTTGAAGCATCTAAGGTAAATAATACCAGTAATACCGAGAAATCTTCAAAAAAAGTGAAAATAAATCCTATTACAACTACTGCGGCTCCAAGCACACCACCAAAACCATTTGTTGTATTGCCAACTAAACAAAGTGAAAGTAAAAATATTTACCTAAATAAATTATACAGTGAAAGTGAAAAAGCATTAGAAAAATCTTGGAGTTCTCCTCGAAGCACTAAAGATAAGACAGCTGTAACTTCATTCTCAAGTACCAAGTCCAATCCAGCTAGCACGAAGGAACCTGTTACAATAGATGAAAATACAAATCCAGCAATAGTATTTAAAGCATTTAAAGGTCGTTTACGTGCAAACACAACAAAATGGTTGCTGCAACGTCACAAAGTAGGTACTGCAAAAATGAGTGATTTCTTAACGACACAAATAATGAAAAAATCTGGTGGTAAAAATGCCAATGAAACACCATTAATTCCTATCCCTGAGAAAGCAGGTGCTGATACTTTAGCTGATTTAGCAAATTCTATTCGTGAACAAGAACTTAAATTTATGCTTTATGAAGATAATCGTCGCAAATTAGTTATTGAAAATGAATTATTTTTAAGAGCTTCAGCTGTTATAAATAGTGAGTATAATAATGAAGATTTCAGTAATGATAGTGAAAATGAAGTAGGTCCTCAAGGTACCAAAGCAATGTCACCTGATAATACCACCACAGTTAGTGGTAATAACAGTGTTGCACCAAAAGTTGCTCCACCAAAACCAACTTCTGCTGAAATTGATGCATCATATAAATTTTTATCTGGTTTACGAGTTATGAAGATAGGGGATCGTAGCAAAAAAGAGTACGTATGGGGTATTAATAAGGATTATACTGGCACCAACAAAATTTCATACACATTTTATTGGAAAGATTCAGTACGTGACACAACAGCTTCCCCTGACGGATTTGTTGTCCTCTCAGATGTTAAAGACATAACTTTGGACACTACAATTGATCCTACGTTAGTCATTATCACTGTTGGTGATAACACAAAATCATTAAAAAATTCTGGTGGTAGAACTCATGTTAGTTTCAATTGTAGCACTGGCGCAGACGCAAACCGTTACTACATGTCCCTTCAATGCTTGCGATATGCAAGTTATTATTAGATTGTTATATATTTGTTATTATTTGGCTTTTAAATCTATAATTTCTTCTATTATTTTACTTGATG